>OLWK01001357.1_pt1 | contig 11068 bp, 3 predicted proteins | sample 1674141 | NCBI WGS metagenome assembly OLWK01 (sample SAMEA103958148, study PRJEB25191) | human gut metagenome | reverse complement strand
AGCCTCCATTCCCGGATCCCACGGACACTGGTCAAGGGTCTTGAAGGTGTAGCCATACTTTTCCGCATAATCCCGCGCCGTGGAGTCGATGTAGCCATAAATCGTGGTCTGTGTGGGAGAACCAAGAGTGTCTTTATCTTCATATATTTCGCACTCTGGATTCAGCATCGCAAGAGCTGTTAGATTATCACAACCATAGAATACTTTGGACCCCATACTAGTCACGCTATTTGGAATCGTCACGCTTGTCAAGCCGCTGCAGCCAGAGAATGCATATTCTCCAATGCTCGTCACACTATTCGGTATCATCACACTCGAACCTGTGTAGCCACAGAATGCATTGGGCTTAATGCTCGTCACATCATCTGGAATCACCAAATCTGTTACAAGTATGCCATTCACATACAGATTATGAGCATAATACAATGGATTTGATGGATACACCTCAAAAACGATTTTACACCATGCCGCAATATCTGTTATATATACCTCCTTTAGATTGTTGCAGTAGTCAAAAGCACTGTTCCCAATGCTTGTCACACTATTTGGAATCGCCACACTCGTTAAACTGCTGCAGTCACAGAATGCCTTACTCCCGATATGGGTCACACTATTGGGAATCGTCACGCTCGTCAAGCTACTGCAGCCACGGAATGCATAATTCTCGATGTGGGTCACACTATTCGGAATCGCCACGCTCGTTAAGCTACTGCAGCCAGAAAATGCGCTATTCCCGATGATGTTTACACTATTGGGAATCGTCACGCTCGTTAAGCTACTGCAGCCAGCGAAAGCGTAGGTCCTAATGTAGGTCACACTATTTGGAATCGTCACGCTCGTTAAGCTGCTGCAGCCACAGAATGCATACATCCCGATATAGGTCACACTATTCGGAATTTTCACACTCGTTAAACTGCTACAGTCACAGAATGCATCTCTCCCGATGCTCGTCACACTATTCGGAATGATTACACTCGTCAAACTACTGCAGCCACAGAATGCACCGTCCCCAATGCTCGTCACGCCATTGGGAATCGTTATGCTCATCAAGCCCTTGCAACCATTGAATACAGCGTCCCCAATGCTCGTTACACTATTCGGAATGGTCACACTCGTCAAGCTGCTGCAGCCATAGAATGCCCCGTTTCCAATGCTCGTCACGCTATTTGGAATCGTTACGCTCGTCAAACTGCTGCAGTAAGAAAACGCATCACTCCCAATGCTCGTCACGCCATTCGGAATGGTCACACTCGTCAAGCTACTGCAGTAATAAAATGCATAGTCTCCAATGCTCGTCACACTATTCGGAATGGTCACACTCGTCAAGCTGCTGCAGTAAGAAAACGCCTCACTCCCAATGCTCGCCACGCCATTTTTTAGAATTACTTCTTTTATACTCGAGTGACTTGACGCCCATGGTGTTTTTTCTTGCCGGGTGTAATCCCACATATCCCCCGTCCCAGAAATCGTCAGTGTACCCTCCGCATCCAATTCCCAAGTCAGATTGTCGCCGCAGCTGCCACTGGAGACATTTTCCGCAGCCATTGCGCTCACGGGCAGCAGTGTCAGCAGTATGCATAGGCACAGCAGTGCACTAACAAGTCTTTTCATTTGCGTTCCTCCAAGATTATATATGTTTCTCAAGTGATCAGCGTCTGAGTGGAGCCAAAGAAGGCTATTCCACTTTTTCAGACCTTGCCGCACACGCCGCCGGACAGCAGCATGCGCGCGTCAAGGTTTCTATATTTCTAACCCCTCCTCAGCTTTTCCAGAATATCCAGGTATTCCTCCGGTAAGGTCAGCTGCGGTTGATTGGCGATTTTCCAGCCCAGCGGATCCGTGCTGCGGCGCACCTCCTCCAGCATATCCGGTATAGCCAGCAGCTTTTCCCGGCAAACCTGCGCGCTGGCGTCATCTCCCGACTGCCAATAAAACAGCATGGCCGTATACAGCTTTTGAAAATAGTCGCCGTATTCGGCAAGCGTATAACGGCTGCAGGCAATGGCCGACTCCTTCTCCTGCATCATGGCTCGTATATTCCCCGACGCATACGCTGCGTTGGCCTTGGCATCATGGCCCAGCGCTGAGTATGGGCTGCACACCAGCAGCTGGTCCGCCACCGCGTTCAGCTGCTCCGCGTCATCCAGGGTGGTAAGCTGTTTTTCCAGCGCCCGCGTGTAAAACGGCGTAACCCGTAAAGCGGCCTGTGCGTTGCCCGTCAAAAACAGGAGGTCCCCTATGCTGAGCCAGAAGCTCACAGCAAGAAAGCAGTAGGCCAGAAGTGTGACAGACATGGCTCCCGTTCTTCGAAGCCGGCAGCACTTCCCACCGTCTATTTGCAGCGCAGGCAGCAGAAGAAGCCAAATCGCCAGAAATTGCAGGTCAAAGTCAACCAGCGCATGTCCCAGCAACACGACCAACAGCATACGCTGGCGCATGGATGCCGATCGGCTGAAAATCCCGTGTATACCCGCGGCAGCGCAAAGGCCAGCTGGGAGCCATCCCACGTCGATCAGCAGCTGCAACAATTCATTGTGCACATAGGCCACGCTGTAAACACCGTGCTGGAAGCTTCCCTGCAAGGCATAATAGCCCATATAGCCTACGCCAAAGGGTTGCTTCAAAATAACAGGAAGCAGGTCCTTTGCATACAGTATGCGTCCCAGCAAGGTACTGGAACCAGCCGCAGCCGGGTCGTAATGCTCACCCCCACTGAGGAAATATGTCAGCACGGCATACAGCCCTGCGGCTGCTGTCAGGCAGCAGAATAAGAGAAGAGCACGCTTCCCGCTGCGACTCACTATGCCAATTGCCGCCAGTACTGCCACCAGGAGCAACATAGCCCCGCGGCTGCCGCTTTCCAATACACCGAAAATCAGTAACGCGCAGAGGGTGTATTCGCACCAGGAGCGATTCTGCTGTGTGCAGACCAGCACCAGTGCGGCAATCAGAAACACCGCGAAGGTATTCGGATATTCAAAAAAACCGGCCAGACGCTGATTCACCAGAACCATATCCTGCAGGCCGGGGATCTTTCCCATCAGAAAACTCAGCAATACCATTTCCCCCGCTCCCCAGGGAAGCAGTGCGTAAACGGAATCGCGTTCTCCCGGAGCAACTTGTAACAGGGCCAATACATACAAAAGCAACGAAAATGTGTGTACAAAGCCAAACGGAGCCATTCCCTTGTCTGCGGCCCAGGCCACGCTGCACGCATAGGCCAGCGGCAGCAGCAAAATCGCCACAGTTGATAAATTCCAGCGGAACGTGAGCTGACCGTTTCTTTTGAATGCAGACGCGATGTACCAAACCAGGTAAATACCTACCGGAACAGCGGCAAATGAATAAAAACCGCCGGAGGCAAAGGGAAGTACGAATCCCAGCCATGCCAGCGATTTTGCATCGCCCGGCACGGCGGCCTTCCGCCTATGCAGAATAAGCCACCCCAGAACACCGTTTACCAGGCAGATCGCCCCATACAGCAGGAGCTTGCGGGCAAGGGGGCCGAGCAATGTCTGAAACAGCATAATTTCCTCCGAAATCTGAAAATACAGAAAGGGAACACCCAGATCAGGGCTTTTGCACTGGGTGTTCCCTTTTCCGCTATCTTGGAAACCCAACGATTTCCTTACTGCGTTATGTTATACGGTGTGCTTTTTCTTGTTCAGCACCACTGCCCCGCCCATCGTTGCCAGGACGGCCATGGCGGCATAGAGGACTACGCCGGCATCTCCGGTTTTCGGAGTCGTGGGTTGATCGGGCTTGGCGGGTTGATCGGGCTCGCCGGTCGCGGGAATGGTCTCTGTGCGGGTCACACCGCAGATGGTGCAAGTGAAGGTTTTTTCGCCCGTCTCTGCTGCAGTGGCCTCCTTGGTGATCTTCCCCTCATCCCAATGGTGACCGGTGGCGGGGATCGTCACATCAGCAGCCTCTTTTTCACCGACCTCATCAGTGAAGTTCTTCTGGCAGCGAGCACAGCTCCAGTATTCCGTGTTGCCATCTTCGGTGCAGGTGGCAGCCTTGGCGGCATGGTGGGTCATGTCGTGGCCCAGAGCCTTGATAACCTGACCGTCAGCGATCTTTTTACCGCAGTCCAGGCACCAGGTATCGCCGCTGTAGCCGTCCTCGGTGCAGGTGGCATCCCTCTGACCCCGCACTTCGGTGTTTCCAGCATGGTTGTCGGGGTCCACCGGCAGCGTCACATTCTGCACCTCACGGGTACCGGCCTCGTCAACGAAGCTCTTCTGGCAGCGAGCACAGGTCCAGTATTCGATGTTGCCCTCTGCAACGCAGGTGGCAGCCTTGGCGGCATGGTGGGTCATGTCATGACCCAGAGCCTCAAGGACTTCCTCCTCCGTGGTCTGGCAGCGCAGGCAGGTATGATGTCTCAGGCCCTTTTCCGTGCAGGTGGCAGCCGTGTCCTCGATCCACTGATCCCAATCGTGGCCCAGAGCAGGAGCCACCAGAGACGTCAGCTCCAGTGCACCGGCAGCATCGCTGTAATCCTTGCCGCACTTGGTGCAGTGCCAATACTCTACGGTACCATCGTTCGTGCAGGTGGCGGGCACAGCGTCATGATGGATCATGTTGTGGGTGTGATCCAGCTTGGGAATCTCCACGCCCTCCTTGGCATACTGGCAGACGGTGCACTCCTCATGCTTCATGCCGGTGCTTTCCTCGGTGGGCTCTCTGTCGATTACCCACTGGAAGTCATGAGCGGCCACATCCGTCTTGCTGCCGCAGTCGCAGGCGTGCCAATGATTTTCCGCGTCACTGGACCAATTCTTGCTGTAGTTGTGGCCCTGGGCGGGCAGAATGGTGTCCGCCTCTGTGATCTCCTTGGTGCAGGCCTGATCGCTGAAGAACTTGCCGCAGCGGGCGCAGGTCCAATACTCGATGTTGCCGTTTTCCTCGTGGGTAGGCTCCACGCGATCATGGTGCCGGCTGTCGTGGCCCAGGGCATCGACAACGGGGATCGCATCAATGGCGTTGCCATCCTTATCCAGCATCTGGCCGCAGGCATCGCAGGTGTAGTACACCTCGCTGCCCGGCTCAGTGCAGGTAGCGGCAACTGCCGGATGCTCCGTTTTCGCGGTGTGGGGGCATGTAATGGTCAGCGTGGCAGTGGCTACCGCCGTATCCTCCCAGTACTCGTCGCTGCCCTGGAAAATATCCGCTGTGATCAGAAGGGTCTTCAGGCCAAGCGTATACGTTCCCGCAGGCGTGTTTGCCGGGATGGTGAAGGTAATGTCGCAGATGTGGTCTGTCTCGTAGTTGTCCGGGGTAAAGGACATCCACGCGACCTTACCGCTGCCGATCTGGAAACCGGGCAGGTCCTGCGACGAGACAGCGGTTCCCTTGATGCCGCCTTCCTCGACGACGTTGGCCTCAAAGGAGTCCAGGGTGATCTTCTGATTGACCTTGATGGAGACGATGACGGTCTGTTCCTGATCGGACACATAGACAGTCGGCTTGTCCAACTCAGCCGAGAAGACGGCCCCTCGGTTGTTGCTTTCGTTGGCCGCCAGTGCCGGCACGCAGAGCGAAACGCTCAGCAGTACCACCAGCAGCAATGCCAACAATCGCTTGCTCAGGTGTTTCATGCTGTGATCTTCCTTTCTGTTATTTTCCAACACGCTTTCCGCGTGTGTTGGACAGTTTTACATGGGTGGAAGCTGCCGCTCACCACTTCACAGCGGCACTGTTGGTGACGGCGGAGAGGATCTGCCGGGCTTCCATGGCGCTGATCTTCCCGTCGCCATTGAGGTCGGCGCAGAGCATTTGCAGAGCGTCCAGGCCGTCGGTGCGGGTAACGGCTGTCATGACCTGCCGGGCCTCCTTGGCCGTAAGCTTGCCGTCGCCGTCCAGGTCGCCGCGCACTGCCACAGTGACCTCCGACACGCCCTCAGGCAGGGTATAGCTGTAGCTGCCGTCGGCGTTGGCGGTGGGGGTCAGGCGAACGTAGTTCCCATCCGCGTCCTTATACGCCGCCACGCAGGCCCGGTCACAGGTCACCATCAGCGTCTGCCCGTCCACCCGACATGCCGGCGCGTTCTCCCCACCGATAACATTCAATTCCACAGGACCTGTCCGGCCGAAATGAATGGTGGCATTCAGCAGCGGCTCGTTGTAGTTACTGATTTCTATTTTCTGCCACTGCTCCTCTGTTCCGGGGTAATAGACATCCTGAAGACTGGTGCAGCCGTCAAACGCACTGTATCCAATATTCGCTACACTGCTTGGAATATTCAAACCGGTCAGGGAACTGCAGCCGTAAAAGGCGTAGTCTAATATGTTGGTTACACCATCCGGAATGTCCACGCTTTTTAGGGAACTGCAGTTATAAAAGGTGCTCCCTCCAATGCTGGTCACACTGTCCGGAATATTTATGGTGATCAGGGAACAGCAGTCGCTAAAGGCACTGTTCCCAATGCTGGTTACACCCTCTGGAATATTTACGCTGCTCAGGGAACTGCAGCCGCTAAAAGCACCGCTCCCAATACTAGTCACACTGTCCGGAATCCTTATATTAACCAGGGATTCGCAGCTGTAAAAAGCCCAGACTCCGATTCCTGTAATACTTTCCGGCAACTCGATTTCCTTCAGCGATGTACAATTAGCAAAGGATAGGTATGTTATATCCGTTACACTGTCCGGAATATTGATTTTTCCCAGTGATGTACAGCCTTGAAATGTTCCGGCTGGAATAGCAGCCAGTCCCTGGGGCAGAGTTATGTCTGTCATGGTTTTTAAGCCAGAAAATGCTTCGTTTGCCATTATGCGAGTTCCAGCTCGGACCGTATAGCTTGCGGCAGAATCTTCGCCTGCCACTGAGATTAGATACGGCCCTGCATACAGGATGTTTTCCACCCAGTTATCAGCGTTATTGTAGTAGGCCGATCCATCAACGACCCCTGCTCCAATTGCTGTGAGTTGTCCCGGCCAAGCAATATTCGTCAGAGCTTTGCAATTCGCAAAAGCACAGTCTCCGATTATAGTCACATCCTCTGGAATGTTCACACTGGTCAGAAAACTGCAGCCTCTAAAGGCATAGTCTCCGATACTGGTCACACTGTTTGGGATTGTCACACTGGCCAGAGAACTGCAGCCCTCAAAGGCACAGTTCCCAATACTAGTCACACCGTTTGGAATGTTCACACTGGTCAGAGAGCTGCAGTCTCTAAAGGTATCCCTCTCAATGCTGGTCACACCGTCCGGAATATTCACACTGGTCAGGGAACTGCAGCCGCTAAAGGCATCGCCACCAATGCTGGTCACACCATTTGGGATGCTCACGCTGGTCAAAGAACTACAACCGTAAAAGGCTCCCCACCCAATGCTGGTCACACTGTCTGGAATGCTCACACTGGTCAGGGCGCTGCAGTCGCAAAAGGTATAGTTTTCAATGCTGGTCACACCGCTCGGGATTGTCACACTGGTCAGGGAACTACAGCCGTAAAAGACCCGCTGCCCAATGTCGGTTACGCTGTTAGGGATTGTCACACCGGTCAAGGAACTGCAGCCGCTAAAGGTACCGTACCCAATGTAAGTCACGCCATTTGGAATATTTACGTTGGTCAGAGAGCCGCAGTTCTCGAAGGCACCGCTCCCAATGCTGGTCACACTGTCCGGAATTGTCACACTGGTCAGGGAACTGCAGCCGTAAAAGGCATAGTACCCAATGCTGGTCACGCTGTCCGGAATACTCACACTGGTCAGGGAACTGCAATCGGAAAAAGCATAGCTCCCAATGCCAATCACGCCATTGCCTATTATGACCGTCTGGATACGATCGGCATATTCATGCCAGGGTGCGAATTCCGGGTAGCTATAGTAGTCCGTCATATCCCCTGTGCCGGAGATAGTCAGGACTCCGTCGTCGGACAGTGTCCAGGTCAGATTTTCGCCGCAGGTGCCGGACGCAGTGTCGTCCGCCCAGCCAGCGGTGGGCAGCATGGTCAGCAGCATCAGTGCCGCCAGCAGCCAGGATAACAATCGTTTCATTTTCTTTCCTCCTTATATTTTTTTCCGCCGCATCGGCAAGACGGTTCTCTCCGGTGCGGCGGAGATGCTCACCACTTCACGGAGGCGCTATTGGTGACGGCAGAGAGGACCTGCCGGGCTTCCATGGCACTGATCTTCCCGTCGCCGTTGAGGTCGGCGCAGAGCATTTGCAGAGCGTCCAGACTGTCGGCGCGGGTAACGGCTGTCATGACCCGCCGTGCCTCCTTGGCCGTAAGCTTGCCGTCCCCATCCAGGTCGCCCCGCACCGCCACAGTGACCTCCGCCACACCCTCAGGTAGGGTATAGCTGTAGCTGCCGTTGGCGTTGGCGGTGGGGATCAGGCGGACGTAGTTCCCATCCGCATCCTTATACGCCGCCACGCAGGCTCGGTCGCAGGTCACCGTCAGCGTCTGCCCGTCTACCTGGCACGCCGGCGCATTGTCCCCACCGATGGGGTTCACAACTACCGCGGAGGCCTCTGCCCGGATGCCCGTAACCTTGAAGCCCCACTCGCTGCCGGAACCGTCGCTGTTTATCTGAATCTTCACCATATCACCGGGGACCGTGACGGTGGTTCCGGCCAGCTCTGTGCCGGTGTATTTGCCGATCTGCTGCCCGTTTCCATCATAAATGTACAAATAGTCGAAGCCGTCCTCCATGCGGGTCCGCTCATCGAAGGTCACATACAGCTTCTGTGCCCCGGGGCTGGTGTACAGCCAGACATCCGTGCAGCTGTCCGGATAATCGTGGGGACTCTCCATCTGCTCCGGCTGGGTGCAGATATAAGCGGTGTTGCTGACGGTAACCTGGCAGGTCCTCGTCACGCCGCTGCCGTCCAGTGCGGCGGCCGTAACGGTAGACGTACCTTTTTTCAGCGCCGTCACCAGACCGTTTTCATCCACGGACGCCACGGCGGGATCGGAGCTGGTCCACTGGACCCGTTGATCGGCGGCATTGGAGGGATACACGCTGGCCTGAAGCTGGAATGTATCCGTTGCCTCCATCGTCAGCGAGGACCGGTTCAGGGAAATGCTGGTCACAGGCTGCAGCACCGTTACCTTGCAGCTGGCGCTGGCCTTGCCCACACTGACCTTGATGGTGGCGGTGCCCACGCCCACGGCTTTCACCAGGCCGGTATCGCTGACCGTCACCACAGCGGTGTCGCTGCTTTTCCAAACCACCTCGTCGGTGAAGTCCTCCGGCGTTACCGTCAGCATCAGTTGGCCGGAGGCACCCTTGTTCAGGGTCAGGGCCGTCTGATCCAGGCTGGCAGAGGTGGCAGAGACCTGCCGGTCCACGAATTTGATGCTGTTGGTTTTGGCGAAGGTCTCGGCATATGTTCCGGCCACGCCGTAAATCGTCAGCTTGTCCAGGTAGCTGAAAGCGTTGGCGGAAATGCTGGTGACGCTGCGGGGGATGGTAATGGAGCTGAACTTGACAGAATCCTTGAAGGCGTTGTCCTTGATGGCTGTCACGCGCCGGGGCACCGTCAGCTGCTCCAGTGCGTCGCAGTGCCGGAAAGCGGAGGCGGGGATGGTCGTGATGCCGGCGCCCAGCTTCACATCCGTCAGAGCGTCGCAGTCATAGAACACGGAATCGCCCAGCGACGTCACGCTGTCGGGGATGGTGATTTTTGTCAGCCCATCGCAGTCGTAAAACGCCTGATAACCCACAGAGGTAACCGTGGCCGGGATGTCCATTTCCGTGATGGCGTCGCAATTGTAGAACGCATTAGAATCGATGAGCTCCGGAGCCTTGCTCCATACGATCTCCTTCAAGGCGATGCAGTTGCTGAATGCACCGCTCCGGATATACTGCACAGTTTCCGGCAGCACAATCTTTTTCAGTGATGTGCAGTTCTTAAAGGTATCGGCCATGATGTTCATTCGTGTGCCGGGAAGCGTCACGTCTGTGAGATTGCTGCAGCCCTCAAACACGGCCGTGCCCATAGCGGTTACAGAGTCTGGCAGCTTTATGGATATCAAATTTGCACAACTATTAAATGCTTTACTCTCAATACTCGTCACACTACCCGGGATATCTATAGAAGTAAGAGTGGAATTTTTAAATGCATTTTCTCCAATCAATGCCACGCCATCTGGAATTTTGATTTCCCTTATTCCATTACAGTTTTCAAATAAGTGCGAAAGAATTGAAGTTATTCCTTCTGCGAAAGATACAGAATTCAGACTGCTGCAGCCATTAAACGGGCCATTCCAATCATCACTTATCGTGCCATATGTTGTAGTCGTTAATGTTGCAGGAATAGAAACATGCTGCAGATTGGTGCAATTTGCAAATGCTTTTCGATCCAATCTCGTTAATTTGCTTGGAAGCGATAGCGTACTTATGGCAGTTGATTCGAATGCCGACTCATATATGCTGTCCAAATTATTGCTCAATGACACGGACGTCAAGTTACGGCAGCCACTGAACGCATCCTGCCCAATCTCCGTTACCGTGTCCGGAATCGTTACTGCAGCCAGCCGTAAGTTGCCCTTGAAAGCTCTATTACCAATTGCCGTCACGGTGTGTCCGTCAATGGTTTCGGGGATGAACAGCGCCGCCACGCCGCCGCTGTAGCCGGTAATCGTGGCGTTTCCATTCCCATCGACGGTGTATGTATATGTGGGCATATTCACCACATCGCGGCGGCCGTCGTTGTAATACCGTGAGTTGATGGGAGTGAAATAGCGCCCAAACACACCAGTGGTGTCACAGGTGCAAGAGGGAACCCAAACATTGTCCTCAAGGTGGGAGACAGTGCGGATGGGACTATTGCTCCGGCTCCAGATGTCTATCTGTTTGCTGTAAGACTCTTTGATTTTCCAGCAGGAAACACCCACATTAAGTCCAACGTTTGCATACATCCAGGCGTCTGTCCCCACACACAGGTCCGGATATTCCGGTTCGCTGTGGGGAACTACCATGTAATTGCACTGAGCTCCGATCCTGGCGTAAATGGTGCCGTAAATGAACTCAAGGTTGGTAATATTGGCGGCAACCTTTAACCCCGCATGCACATTGAAATTCGCAGCCAGGGAAAAACTCTCTCTGGTGAAAT
>OLWK01001353.1_pt1 | contig 11125 bp, 7 predicted proteins | sample 1674141 | NCBI WGS metagenome assembly OLWK01 (sample SAMEA103958148, study PRJEB25191) | human gut metagenome | reverse complement strand
AAAGGGAAGTATCACCAGTTCTATCAGTATAACCCCTACGATGTGCGGTGGGCGCCCATGCACTGGGGTCACGCGGTCAGCTCCGACCTGCTGCACTGGGAGTATCTGCCCTGTGCGCTTGCCCCGGATTCCCCGGCAGACAATGGCCCCGGCTGTTTCTCCGGCTCTGCCACCGAGATGGACGATGGCAGGCAGCTGCTGATGTACACCAGTGTGGTGGCAGAAAAGCAGCCCAATGGGGAGATGCGGGATATCCAGACCCAGAGCATCGCCATCGGTGACGGTCTCAACTACGAAAAGCCTGCCTGCAACCCGGTGCTGACCCAGAAAGACCTGCCGGAAGGCTTCAGCAGGTTCGACTTCCGGGACCCCAAGATCTGGCGTGAGGCCGACGGCACCTACTCCGCCGTCACCGTCTGCCTGGCCGAGGACGGCAGCGGCGCAGCGGCACTGTTCCAGAGCAAGGACGGTTTCGACTGGCACTTTGTCACGGTGCTGGAACGCTGCAACAATCAGTACGGCAAAATGTGGGAGTGCCCGGACTTCTTCCCGCTGGACGGCAAGCAGGTCTTGATGCTCGGCCCCATGGAGATGCTGCCCAAGGGCGAGTTCCACAATGGTCACAACGTCATTGCCTTCATCGGCAGCTACGACGAAGCCACCCACACCTTCACCAAGGAAAATGTGCAGCTGATGGACGGCGGCATCGACTTCTACGCCACCCAGACCACCCTTGCCCCGGATGGCCGCCGCATCATGACCGCATGGCTGCAGACATGGTCGGACACCGAGGATAAGCCCCAGGGCTGCAAGTGGTTCGGGCAGACCATCTGCCCCCGCGAGCTGCACATCAAGGACGGACGCATTATTCAGACCCCCGTGCGGGAGCTGGATGCCGTCCACGGTAAGCGCACTTTCCACGAAAATGTGACGGTGCAAAGCGAAATTTCTCTGGAGGGCATCAAGGGCCGTGTGGCCGACCTGACCGTCACGGTGCAGCCCGGCGAATACCGCTCCTTCACCCTGAAGCTGGCCGCCGATGCAGATCATCACACCAGCCTGACCTACGACCCCTACACTTCCGAGCTGACGCTGGATCGCAGCTATGCCGGTTCCCGTGCCGACATCGTTCACCGCCGCAGCTGCAAGGTGCGCAGCCAGAACGGTGCACTCAAGCTCCGTATCCTGCTGGATAAAAACAGCATCGAAGTTTTCGCCAACGATGGTGAGCAGACCATGACCGCATGGATCTACACCCCCCAGTCTGCCGACGGCATCACCTTTGCTGCCGATGGCAAAGCAACAATCACGGCAGAACAGTTTGAATTGAATCTGTAACCTGATATTCTCTTCATTTCTCCTTCATTGAATACAGCCCTGCTTTGGCTTCTCCTTCGCCAAAGTGGGGCTGTGTTTTTGTATGGGTTCTATGCGTTCTGCCCCCGTTCCGGGGGCTTTTTTGTGTCCGGGAGGCAGCGTTTTCTGAAAACGCAGCCAAACTGCAAAAAAAGTTACAATTTTCTCATCAAAAAAGGCGGTTTCCCATTGACAGCCTTGTTATAATAGGAGTGTAAGATTTTTGAGCCAGCACTCTGCGGCTCTGATTGCTGAACGGCCCTTGCGGGCTTTTGGAAAAAGAAAGAGGCATACAGCATTATGACGAATATCGATATTTTCTCCGGCTTCCTGGGTGCCGGCAAGACGACCCTGATCAAGAAACTCATCAAGGAATCCTTTGCGGGCCAGAAGGTGGTCCTGATCGAGAACGAGTTTGGTGAGATCGGCATCGACGGCGGCTTCCTGAAGGAGTCCGGCATCCAGATCAACGAGCTGAACGCAGGCTGCATCTGCTGCTCTCTGGTGGGCGATTTCCGTGCCGCTCTGCAGCAGGTGGTGGAGCAGTACCACCCCGACCGCATCGTCATTGAGCCCTCCGGTGTGGGCAAGCTGAGCGATGTCACCCGCGCTGTGGAGGGTGTGGCTGAGCATCTGGATGTGAAGCTGAACAGCTTTGTCACCGTGGCCGATGTCAACAAGGTCAAGATGTATATGAAGAACTTCGGTGAGTTCTATGATGATCAGATCAGCCACGCAAGCTGCATCATCCTGAGCCGCACCCAGACCGCCAGCGAGGAGAAGATCGCCGCTGCGGTTGCCATGCTGCGCGAGAAGAACCCCACCGCTACCATCGTGACCACCGCATGGGATTCCCTGACCGGCGAGCAGATCCTGAAGGCCATGTCCTCCAAGGACGATTTCAAGGCGGAGCTGATTGCCATGGCTGCCAAGGCCAATGAGAAGCACGCCGAAGAGGACGAGGAAGAAGAGCACGAGCATCATCACCATCATTACGATGAGAACGGTGTGTGCAGCTGCGGCCATCACCACCATGATCACGACGATGACGACGATGATGAGGACGAGCACGAGCATCACCACGACCACGAGGATGATGACCACGAGGACCACTGCTGCCACCACCATCACGACCACGACCATGAGGATGACGATGACCATGATGAGCATGAGCATCATCACCACGATGAGGACGACCACTGCTGCTGCGGCCATCACCACCACCATCACCACGATCACGATGCCGATGAGGTGTTCACCAGCTGGGGTGTCGAGACGGCCAAGAAGTTCAGCAAGGCAGACATCGAGCATGCACTGACCGAGCTGGACGGCGGCAAGTACGGCATGATCCTGCGCTCCAAGGGCATCGTGGACGGCGGTGCCGACGGCTGGCTGGAGTTCGATTACGTCCCCGGCGAGTGGGAAGTGCGTCAGCGCGGTGCTGATGTGGGCGGCAAGCTGGTCGTCATCGGCTCCAAGCTGGACGAAAAGGCCATTGCCGCACTGTTTGGCTGCTGAGCTGCAAGTTGTGTAAGGAGAAAAACCGATTATGGCAAACGAGATCCCGGTTTACCTGTTTGTGGGCTTCCTCGAAAGCGGCAAGACCAAGTTCATTCAGGAGACCTTTGAAGACCCAAATTTCGACTCCGGCGACAAGACCCTGCTGCTGGTCTGCGAAGAGGGCGAAGAAGAATATAACGAGAAGAAGTTCGCCTTCCCCGGCGTGACCCTGAAGGTCCTTGAGGATAAGGCGGAGCTGAACCCCCAGAATCTGGCCAGGCTCGAAAAAGAATCCGGCGCAGGCCGTGTGGTCATTGAGTACAACGGCATGTGGCTGCTGCAGGATCTGGCCAACAACCTGCCCGAAAACTGGATCGTCTACCAGTGCATCGCCACGGCTGACGGCACCACAGCCCTGACCTACGCCCGCGACAACTCCATGCGCTCTCTGCTGCTGGACAAGATCGCCCGCAGTGAGCTGATCGTGTTCAACCGCGCCGAGGCCGTGAACAACGATGCCGCCCGTCAGGAGCTGCACAAGCTGGTGCGTCAGGCCTCCCGCAAGTGCGATATCGCCTATGAGTTCGCCGACGGCAGCGTGGCATACGATGACATCCCCGACCCGCTGCCCTTCGATCTGAACGCCCCGATCGTCGAGATCGGCGCGGACGATTTCGGCATCTGGTATATGGACTGCCAGGACGAGCCCCAGAAGTACGTGGGCAAGACCGTCCGGTTCCTGGCGCAGGTCTGCCAGACCAACCGCGCGGGCAAAAACAGCTTTGTGCCCGGCCGTTTTGCAATGACCTGCTGCGTGCAGGATATCCAGTTCGTGGGCTTCCCCTGCAGCTATGATGGCTACAAGGCACTGGAGCAGCGCGCCTGGGTCACTGTGACCGCCAAGGTCAATTACAAGTTCCACAACATCTACCGCGGCAAGGGCCCGGTGCTGACCGCCATTTCGGTGGAGCCCGCCGAAAAGCCGCAGAACGATGTCGTAACATTCTCTTAATCCTAACTTATACAGGGAGGACTTCACCATGAAAACTCTGTTCCGTGTTCTGGGTGCCGCTGCCGCTGTGGCTGTTACCGGTGCCGCCATCGTCGTGCTGGACAAAGTTCTGAACGACAAGGACCCGCTCCACGTCGAAAACGTGGAGTTCCCCGAGGAAGCTGAAAAGAACCCCGCCGAGGCCGAAAAGACTGCCGAAGCCTACGCCGAGGGCGAGGCCAAGGAGACCGCTCCCGGTGACGCATGGCCCCCTGCCTTTGAAAAGGCTCCTGCCGAGCCCGAGACTGCGCCCGCAGCCCCGGTGGTGGAAGCTGCCCGGGCAGAGGAGACTGCCGAGGAAAAGCCTGCGGCAGAGGAAACGGCCGTGAATCCTGTGGAGGCAGGCCCTGCCGTTGCCCCCAAGGATGAGAACGGCAAGTTCGATACCACCAAGATCGCGGAGGCCAGCGATTTCACCGGCATCGAAGAGGAATCCGGCTGCAAGAGCTGAGCAAAGCAATAAAAGGACGCTGTGCCGCAGGGCACAGCGTCCTTTTTCTGTCTGGGTCATTTCCGCAGGGCTTTGGCGGCTTCGGTGCCCGCCACGGCACCCTCGTACACGGCCTTGGCGACCTGCAGCAGCCCGCCGGTGCAGTCTCCGGCGGCATACAGGCCGGGCAGGGAGGTCTGCATGTGGTCATCCACCACGATCCGGCTGCCGTTCACCTCGGCCCCCAGCTTGCGGGCCAGGGCGGTGCTGCCCGCCACGCCCAGCGCCACGAACACGCCGGAGACTTCCAGTGTCCCGCCGTCTTTCAGCTGCACGCCGGTGACCCGCTCTTCACCGAGGATGGCTTCCACGGCTTCCGTCCGCACGGCCACCTCTGGCGGGAACTGTGCCGTCAGCGGGGCCCCGCCCGTGAGCAGGGTGATGCTGTGAGCCACGGGCAGCAGGGCCTGTACCTCGTGCAGGGCGTACTCTCCGCTGCCCAGCACGGCCACATCCCTGCCGCGGTAGAAAAAGGCATCGCAGGTGGCGCAGTAGCTCACGCCGTGGCCCTCCAGCCCGGCAAGGCCCGGAATGCGGGGCGCTGCCCGGGAAGCCCCCGTGGCCAGAATGACGGCATCGGCAGGGAAATCCCCGGCCAGCGTCTCCACAGTCAGCTTGTCGGTGTAGGTCAGGCCCACGGCCTCGGTGGTGACGAACTCCACCCCCACGGTCTTGGCACCCTCGATGCCCCGGCGTTCCAGCTCGGCACCGGTGATGGGTTCGGCAAAGCCGTAGTAGTTCTGAATGAGCTCGGCCCGGTCCAGTGCGCCGGGGCCCTTGGTCAGAACGGTGGTCTGCACCCCGGCGCGCGCGGCATACAATGCCGCCGAGACACCTGCGGGGCCGGAACCAATGATCACAATGTTAGACATGGCAGTTTCTCCTTATGGTAGGTTGTACAGAGGATAGCTTGATCTTATGATAACTATTATACCTCAACTCCCCGCACTTTTCATCTCCGACGAACTGTGCTATACTGAAAATATCGCAAGAATCGACACCATGGAGGGGAAAAACCTATGTCCAAGCAGCGCCTGCTTTTTATCACCACCGGCGGCACCATTGCCAGCGTGCGCACCGCACAGGGGCTCAAGCCTGTTCTGACCAGCGAGGAGCTGCTGGCCCATCTGCCGGAATTGCAGCAGCTCTGCTGCCCGGAAACGCTCAACCTGTGCAGCATCGACAGCACCGACCTTGGCCCGGAGCACTGGCTGATGATGGCCAAGGCTGTGCAGGAAAACTATGCGCTTTACGATGGCTTTATCATCTGCCACGGCACCGATACGCTGGCCTACTCGGCGGCGGCGCTGTCCTACCTTATTCAGAATGCGGACAAGCCCATCATCCTCACGGGTGCCCAGCAGCCCATTTCCAACGAGATCACCGATGCCAAGAAGAACCTGCGGGACAGCGTGATCTGTGCCCTTGATCCGGGCAGCCGGGGTGTGATGGTGGTGTTTGGCGGGCATGTCATTGCGGGCACCCGCGCCAAGAAGAACAAGACCATCAGCTACGATGCCTTTGCGTCGGTCAACTTCCCAGCGCTGGCGCTGGTGCAGGGCGACCGGCTGGTGCGGTATGTGGCTTCGCCCTGGCCCACCGGCCCGGTGGAGTTTGGCCGGGCGCTGAACCCAAAAGTGTTCCTGCTCAAGCTGACCCCCGGTCTTGGACCGGAACTTATCCCGGCCATCTTTCAACAATATGACTGCGTCATTGTGGAAAGCTTTGGCGTGGGCGGCATTCCCCAGCGGCTCATGGATGCCTTTGCCGAGGAGCTGGGCGATTACGACAAGACCCACAAGATCCTGATCCTGACCACACAGGTCACTTATGAGGGCAGCGATGTGGGCATTTACGAGGTGGGCAAGCGGGTCAAGAACCGCTTCCGCTTCCTGGAGGCCCACGATATGACCATTGAGGCCGTTGTCACCAAGGTCATGTGGCTGCTGGCCCAGGACTGCGAGAACTTTGACCAGCTCCAGCAGCGGTTCTACCGGCAGATCAATTTTGATACATTCTATCATTGAAACAAACGGGAGATGCCCCACCGGCACCTCCCGTTTCTGTTATGCGAACACCAGCTGCACCAGCAGCACATAACACACCGGAGCCCGGTACAGCCTGTATGGTTTTGGATTCTTTCATATACACTAACCCCCTGGATTGGTAGTATAACAGATTTCCGGGATTTTGCAAGAAAAATCCCGGGGCCGGATGTTTCCGGTCAATTTGAAAACTTTTTGTCCGTCACTCGTGGACTTTTGGCGAATCAGGACAAAGTTTTGCCAAAAGGCTTGCACTTTGATGCTTTACTGTGGTAAAATCGAAACGTACTTTCATTTGGAAAGACAAGGGGGAAAAAGTATATGACCAACATCTGCATCATCGCCACCATCATCATCTATCTGGTGGCAATGCTGTTGGTTGGGTTTGCATACAGCAAGTCCAACAACGACAGCACCGATTTCTACCTCGGCGGCCGCAAAATGGGCCCGCTGGTCACGGCCATGAGCGCCGAAGCCAGCGATATGTCCAGCTGGCTGCTGATGGGAATGCCGGGCCTTGCCTACCTCACCGGCATCGCCTCGCCCGGCTGGACCGCCATCGGCCTGGCGCTGGGCACCTGGCTGAACTGGCTCATCGTGGCCCGGCGGCTGCGGCGGTATTCGGCCAATCTGGAAGCCATCACCGTGCCGCAGTTCCTGTCCCTGCGCTTCCACGACCAGCGCAATCTGCTCAACGCACTGGGCGCGGTGATCATCATCGTGTTCTTTGTGCCCTACACGGCTTCGGGCTTTGCCGCCTGCGGCAAGCTGTTCCACAGCCTGTTCGGCGTGGATTACATGGCGGCCATGGTGGTCTCGGCCTGCGTCATCGTGGGCTATACCATCACGGGCGGCTTCCGCGCTGTTACCACCACCGACCTCATCCAGTCCATCGTGATGAGCCTGGCCCTTGTGGCTGTGCTGGTGTACGGCATTGGCGCGGCAGGCGGCTGGGATGCCGTTGTGGCCAACGCCCAGAGCCTGCCCGGCTACCTGACCATGATGGCCAGCCACAACGCTGCCGAGGGTACGGCCACCTCGTACAGCCTGCTGGACATCGTCTCCACCATGGCGTGGGGCCTGGGCTACTTCGGAATGCCCCACATCCTGCTCCGCTTCATGGCCATTGAGGATGAAAAGAAGCTGGTACTCAGCCGCCGCATTGCCAGCGTGTGGGTCGTCATTGCCATGACCGCCTCCATCATCATCGGCATGGTGGGCCTTGGCATGACCAAGGCGGGCGCGCTGGAGTACCTGAGCGGCTCCTCCAGCGAGACGGTCATCGTCCGCATTGCAAACCTCATTGCACAGCACGGCATTCTGGCAGCCGTTCTGGCGGGCCTGATCCTGGCGGGCATCCTTGCCGCCACCATGTCCACCGCCGACAGCCAGATGCTTGCTGCCGCGTCCAGCGTCTCCCAGAACATCCTGCAGGAGTTCGGCCACATGAAGCTGACCGAGCGCCAGAGCCTGTTTGCTGCCCGCCTGACCATCATCTGCGTCAGCGTGGTGGGCGTGGTGCTGGCCCGTGACCCCAATTCCAGCGTGTTCGGCATCGTCAGTTTTGCATGGGCCGGTTTCGGCGGCGCGTATGGTGCCGTGATGCTCTGCGCCCTGTTCTGGAAGCGCTGCAACTGGCAGGGTGCGCTGGCCGGGATGCTCGCCGGCGGCCTGATGGTCTTTGTCTGGAAGTACCTCATCAGTCCGCTGGGCGGCGTGTTCAGCATCTATGAGCTGCTGCCCGCCTTCCTGACCTCACTGCTGGTCTGCGTGGTGGTCAGCCTGGTCACCCCCGCCCCCTCGAAGGAGATCGAAGCCGAGTTTGAGGCGGCGAAATAAGAAACAATAGAAAGCAAGGGCCATTGCACAGATTCTCGTGCAATGGCCCTTGCTTTATGCTCGGCGCACAACGCCGTTCTCAACAAAGAAAAGATTCGGCTAAGAAAAAATATTTTGTATACAAAAAAGAAAAAGATTGCTTGTGCAGAATCACGAAAACGCTGCACGAATTAAAGAATACAACAAGAAATACTTTTAAATCGTAAATTCTTCAGGCGGAATCGTAAAAAAATTCTAACATTTTGGAAAGAGATGCCGTATCATGGATTTATAAATGAGCATACGGCTTGCGGGCCGTGTGCCAAAATTGTCCGGAAATTTGAGGAAGGAGTATTTTCATGGGAAAATCAACAGTGGATGCGTCTGCAGGGTTTGGATTGCGTGATAAACTTGCGTACGCAGCGGGTGACTTTGGCTGCAATATGAGTTTTGCGCTCAAAGGCTACCTGACGATTTATTGGACGCAGTTTATGGGAATCGACAACTACCTGATGGCATCCCTTCTGCTGATCGTGCAGATCTGGGACGCAATCAACGATCCTATTATCGGAGCAATGGTAGATGCGGATACGCACAAATACCGCCGGAACAAGTTCCTTGCCTATATCTGGTTCGGTGCGATCGGACTGACCGTGGCTGGTGCACTTTGCTATCTGCCGTTCCCGCAGGCTCCCGGTATGGTCAAGAACATTCTGTTTGTGGCAGGCTATATGATCTGGGATGCTTTCTACACCGTTGCAAATGTGCCGTATGGCTCGATGCTGTCTCTGATCTCGGATGACCCGATCCAGCGTGCACAGCTGTCGACTTTCCGCTCCATTGGTTCTATGGGCGGTGCGCTTCTGACCGGTATGCTGATTCCGGTGATCATTTATGATAACCAGAACAACCTGCGTGGTGAGCAGATGTTTGTCATTGCTCTGATCATGGGTGTGATCGGTCTGATCTGCTTCCGCTTTATGGTCACGAACACAAAGGTGCGTGTGGACACCACGATTACGCTGAAAGAGGATGCACCGAAGTTCAACATCGTGAAGGCGTTCAACAACTTTATCCATAATCGCCCGGCTGTGGGCGCAACGCTGGCACCTATCGCAACGTTTATTGGTATGTATGGCGCCTCTACTGCAGGTCAGATCCTGTTCCAGGCTTATTTCAAGAATGCAAAGATCTCCGGCATTGTGGGTATGATCTCCTACTTTGGCGTTTTCATCTTCAGTCCTTTTGTGAGCCGTATCGTCAAGCGCTTTGGCAAGAAAGAAGCCGTGACCTTTGGCTCAGCAGTCTGCGCGCTGGCGTACGTCCTGATGCTGGTTCTGCCCATTACACCGGACAGCCGGGGCCTCGGCCTTTATGTCCTGTGTCAGGTCATTGCAATGCTGGGCGGCGGTATCGGAAGCTGCCTGAGCTGGTCTCTGATGGCAGATGCGATCGATTATAACGAGTGGAAATTTGGTGTGCGAGAAGAAGGCACTACCTATGCACTGCACTCCTTCTTCCGTAAGCTTGCACAGGGCATCGGACCTTCTCTGGGCCTTGTTCTGGCAACCAAACTGGGCTATGATGCATCTCTGAAGGCTGCACAGACGATCGAAGTGGCAACCCGGATGCGCTATCTGGTGCCGGTTATGTATCTGGGAAGCTATATCGTGATGATCATTGCGTACGGCGTGGTGTTCAATCTGGATAAAAAGACCCTGGCGCAGATGGAAAGCGATCTGAAAGAACGCCGGGCAAAGAACGAAAAGTAAATGATCTTATAATCAGAGGAATAGAAGAACGGGGAAACTTCTGATAAGATTATAGAAAGCCCTCCTTTCGCTTGTGCGATGGGAGGGCTTTCCTTTTTTTTTTTCAGTTGATCAGAATCGCCATCATCTCCGCGCAGGGGATCACGAAGCCGAACCCGAAGAAGAACAGCAGGTCGAGCACAAACTTCCAGAGCCGGACAGCAGGGGAAAGAAATCTTCCGGCGGGACTTCCGGTGCAATCGACGCTTTGTTTACCTGTCCCAAAACACAAATCCCCCGCCGCCTGTTCGGTCAATGAACAGGCAGCGGGGGATATTTTATATGGAGTTCAGAAGAAAAATGCTGGGATCAGAGCTTACAGCTGGGGGCCGGCAGAAACCAGAGCCTTGCCGTGCTCGTTACCCTCGTACTTCTTGAAGTTCTTGATGAAGCGGCCAGCCAGATCCTTGGCCTTCTCCTCCCACTGGGAAGCGTCGGCGTAGGTATCGCGGGGATCCAGGATGCCGGTGTCAACACCGTTCAGGACGGTGGGAACCTCGAAGTCGAAGTAGGGGATCTTCTTGGTGGGCACGTTGTTGATATCGCCGTTCAGGATAGCGTCGATGATGCCACGGGTGTCCTTGATGGAGATGCGCTTGCCGGTGCCGTTCCAGCCGGTGTTGACCAGGTAAGCCTTAGCGCCGCTCATCTTCATCTTCTTGACCAGCTCCTCAGCGTACTTGGTGGGGTGCAGCTCCAGGAAAGCCTGGCCGAAGCAAGCGGAGAAGGTGGGGGTGGGCTCAGTGATGCCGCGCTCGGTGCCAGCCAGCTTTGCGGTGAAGCCGGACAGGAAGTAGTACTGGGTCTGCTCGGGGCTCAGGATAGAGACGGGAGGCAGAACGCCGAATGCGTCAGCAGACAGGAAGATGACATTCTTTGCAGCAGGTGCAGAAGAGATGGGGCGGACGATGTTCTGAATGTGGTTGATGGGGTAGGACACACGGGTGTTCTCGGTGACAGACTTGTCAGCGAAGTCGATGTGGCCTTCAGCATCCAGAGTGACGTTCTCCAGCAGAGCGTTGCGCTTGATGGCGTTGTAGATATCGGGCTCGGA
>OLWK01001352.1_pt1 | contig 11126 bp, 9 predicted proteins | sample 1674141 | NCBI WGS metagenome assembly OLWK01 (sample SAMEA103958148, study PRJEB25191) | human gut metagenome | reverse complement strand
AAAAACTTTATCAACTGGTGATATTACTAATGGCGGTAAGTATTGGGGCTTGGCTCTTGAAGGCGAGTTGGCTAAGGGCTTGAAGGCTACTGCCGGTTATACTAAATTCAAAGATATGGGGACAGAAACAGCAGAAAAAACTGATATTGACAACGGCATCTGGCATGCAGGCATGAGCTATGATATCGGTCATTTCAATCTGTCCGCTATGTATCTGAAGGGTGATTTGTCTGCTGACAAATCTAATAATATTGGTAACATCGATATTAACAACGCTATTGATCAATATCTTGATGATGACGGCTTCGTTATCGGCCTGTCCTATAAGGGTGCTAAGGCTGAGGATGCAGGCAGCTGGGGCGCATGGGCTAAATATTATGACCAAGGCGCGCAAACCTATGTTGCACACACCACCGATGCTAACACCTTTGGCATGACTGGCTTCAAGGGCTTCGGCGTTGGCGCTAACTACACCCTTGCTAAAAACATCGTAGCTAACGTTGCATACTACAACACCGAATCCAAGCTGATGAAAGAGCTTCCTGGTATTGCTGCTGATCTTGATCGTACCAAAGACCATCGCTTCTGGACTGACGTAACCTTCACTTTCTGATAAACCTTCATACAAAAACTTCCTAAAATCGGCAGCGCTCCGGCGCTGTCGGCAGAGAACCGCCGTGAGGCGGTTCTTTTGCGTTTTGGGAGGGTGACGCAATTATATATCGCGTTGCAACGAAAAATTTTCCCATGAATCGCTTAATAGCTTGAGGTGTTCAGATTATGAAAAGCGAAGCGATTCACGGACGGTAATTTCGTGCGGATTCAGAACGAAACGTGCGGCGCCGATCTTGTTCGCAAGTAATTGCTAGGCTGTGGTTGCCTTGTTTCTATGAATCCAGCACTCATTTCCTAAAATTTTCTCTCAAACCACCCTAAAAACCCAAAAATATCCCAAAAATCCCCCTTCCTCCTACCCGAAATCACCCTTTCGGGTGGGGCGCTTTTACTCTTTTTAGGCTACACTATAGTTGTAAACAATCAGCTGTAAAGCAGGCAGCAGGAAGCGGAGGGATTGATATGCTGAAAGAAAGCTGGAAAAACATTTTGCTGGGAGCATTACTGCTTACCGGATTGACAATGCTCCTAGGCAGTGACAGCTCTGACAAAAAAGCAGTATCGCTGCTAGCTATGCCTAAGGCAGAAGCCACCGCTATGCCTGCCTACGAGCAGGAATATAGAAAAATTGTGGCGGGTGTCTGCGATTATTTGACCACGGGTAATACTGCCGGACTGCCGGCGCAGGGGCTGACAGGCTTTGAGGAGCTGGAGGGCCATAATGATCCCGGTCAGGGCGTAAGCAGTGTCGGCTATACGTTGCAGGATATCAATAATGATAAGGTGCCGGAACTGATTTTTGGCCAGATTGATTATCCTGAGGGCAAGGGATATTATGGCCGGGATATATATGCTGTCTATACCTTTGTAGACGATAAGATAAAATTTGTTGAAGAGGGATGGTCGCGCAGCCGGTTGCGTCTGCTTCCTCAAGATATGCTGAGCAAGCGCACCTGTATCGACGATAACGATATGGAATGGATGCTGGAAATGAAGGATTTGCTGCGGGACGGCAGTTTGCGTCAGGGAGAAACCTTCTATACAAAGGTTGAGGATGGCAGATGTAATGTTTACCGAAAATATTTAGATGTAAATGATACCTTTGTTACCCAAAAAACCTCCATGCACTTTGACGATATGATGAATATTGACCTTGGTGCCCAAAAGCTCGAGCTTTTACCGCTTGCGGAATACAGCAGCCGTAGCTTTAAGGGACTGGTAATGCAGCATCTTAACTGTATGGGCTTGCATGAGCTGCAGGATAATAGGGTAGATCTTTCCGCATATGAGCATGTTTATGTGGATAATCCCTCTCAGGGAGCAGAAGTGTTGTTTAGCAGCAATACTTCTCTGGCGAGCTTTGAAGTGCTGGATTTGCAGGGGGATAGTAGCAGAGTTATCTACAGCAAAGGACTGCTGAACCCGGAAGAAAAGCTGGTACTGCATCTGGAAAGCTTTGAAACTGATCCTGAGTTTGACTATGAAACTGTTATTAAGAACGGTATCTGCTTCAGGGACGACACCGGCAGCCTGCGCAAGTTTGCGATTCGGGCGAAGGTTATGGACGGCAGTGTTTATCTGGAGGAGATTGATTAAGGTAAAATCTGCATTTTGTGCGGAAATTTATAAAATAAGGTTGGGAAATTAAGGAGGTAATAAAGATGAAAATGAAAAAATTAACCAGCTTATGTGGTTGGCTGTTGCTTTCCATGTGCATGGGCGTTGGTGCTATGACTGCTCCGTTGTCTGCTGAGGCTGCAGCACGTGAAAAGGTTATTCTGGACGCAGATATGGTGGATTTGTTTGATGACGGCATCGCTATGATGATGCTTGCCGAATCTCCCAAAATGGATTTGAAGGGTGTTACCATCGTTATAGGCAATACCTGGGTTGAAACCGGTACCGCTTCTGCTATCCGTCAGCTGGAGGGCATCGGCCGCACCGATATCCCTGTATATATGGGCGTTAATGAAACCGTCCGCAAGGACCGTTTCGCTAACATGAAGGAAGAAAAACGCATTTACGGCCGTGGCCATGACTCCCATCTGGGCGCTGCAGGCTATCCTCAGCCGGCATCCTGGCAGGCTGAATACCGCAAGAATTATAATGATGAGCCTGCTATGAACCCGCAAAAGGAACATGCTGCTGATTTCATCATTGATACTATCAAAAAGCATCCGGGCGAAGTAACCATCGTTGCTATCGGCAGCGGTGCTAACCTGGCAGCTGCTCTTGATAAGGCTCCGGAAATTGCTCCGCTGGCTAAACGCGTTGTTTATATGGCAGGCGCTTTCTTCTGCGAAGGCAACGTAATGCCGACCTCCGAATTCAATGTTTGGATTGATCCGGAAACTGCTAAAAAGGCTTACCGCGCTCCCTGGAAGGAGCAAATCTTCCTGCCGCTGGATGTTTGCAGCAAGGAACTGATGAGCCACGATGATTTTAAGGATTTGGAAAGCCGCATTAAGAGCGACCGCTTCAAGGCTATGTGGGAAAGCCATTATGCTACCCCGATGTTCCGCAAGGATCCGTCCTTCAAAAACTACATTTGGGACGTTCTGGCAGCAGCAGTAGCAATTGATCCGTCCGTAATTCTGGAATCCGAAACTCTGCCGGTTGATGTGGATGACCAATACGGCTACGGTTACGGTCAGACTATGGGCTTCCGCGGCGCTGCTCCTGAGGGTGCTCAGAATGCGAAGATTGTTTACGCTGTAGACCGCGCTAAGGTTTGGAAGATGGTTGAGGATGTATTCAACAAGCTGTAAGCAATAATTTTGCCGATTTAAAGCTTGCGCCCTACCCGAATTTTCTGTTTCGGGTAGGGCGCTTTAGTTTTTTTTAGGGTAAAATATAGGTATAAAAGATTAGCTGCAAAGCAGGCAGCGGGAAGCGGAGGGATGGAGATGTTGAAGAAAAGCTGGAAAAATGTCTTAGTGGGAGCAATGCTGTTGACTGCCTTGGCAATGCTGCTGAATGGCTGCGGTTCGGATAAGCAGGCGGCAGCAACGCAGCCCAAGGCAATAAAGACGGCAGAATCTTCTGCAGCTGTTGCGAAGGTGCCTGCCTACGAGCGCGAATACGGCAAGTTGGTGGAGGGCATCTATAATTTTGTGAATGATGGCAATATGGATAAAGTGCCGCAGCAGGGCATGACCGGTATTTATGAGCTGCGTGACCGTATGGGTTACGTTGACGCGTTGAACATGCTTGGTTATACGCTGCAGGATATCAATAATGACAAGGTGCCGGAGTTGATTTTTGCTATTTTGGATAACGAAAAGCAGGGCAAGGGCTATTATGGCAAGGATATCTATGCTATCTATACCTTTGTGGACGGCAAAATAAAATTTGTTGATGAGGGCTGGGCACGCAGCAATATTAAGCTGTTGGCGAACAATATGTTGCTGACACGCGGCAACAGCAGTAATATAGACTATGTGCTGGTGCTGGAGGATTTACTGCCGAACGGCAATAAAAGATGCGTTGATATGTACTTTACCCGTTCGAAGAACGATAATGCGGCTGCCAACGGCCTTGATGTCTACCGTAACGATGTGGGCAGAGATGATGTGGCTGTTTCGCAAAAGACGAATATGACTGCTGATGATTTCTTTGATATGGGCGCAGAGATGGCCGGTGACAGCGTGAAGCTTGAGCTGCTGCCGTTGAAGGAATATAAGCAGAGAGGCTTTAAGGGCCTGGTAATGCAGTATCTGGAATGCATGGGCGTAAATGAGCTGCAGGATGCAAAGTTTGATCTTTCCAAGTACGAGCAGGTTTCCGTGCCTAATCCCTTTAAGGGTGCGGATGTAATTTTCCGCAGTACGAAAAATCTGGAAGAGTTCCGCCTGCTGGAGCTTGCTTCCGGCAAGAGCGTTTACAGCAAGGATTTGCTGATGGCTGATGAAAAGCTGGTGCTGCATCTGGAGAGCCTGGAAACTATTCCCAAGAATGGTATCAGCTTTAAGGATGATGCAGGCAGGGAGCGCAAATTTGCGATTCTGCAAAGCGGTAAGGACGGCAGTATTTATCTGCAGGAGATTGAGTAAGGTGTAACGCCTGAAGAGGGCTTAATTTAAGAGAAGATGTAAAAAACTTTGGAGGTGTTTTTTATGCGTAAAAGATTTTTAGGTGCAATGTTATTGGCGCTTGGTATTGGTTTGTTTGGCGGTTGGGGCAGTGCTCAGGCCAACAGTGTGGCGGAGCCTACACAAAGCATGCTGCATGTGTGCTGGCTGAAGGATGCTCATGTTAATCCTGCGGCCTGCGAGGTTGTGCGGATGCCGGAGGCTTTTGAGCCGGCGAAGGCTGTAGTGACGAGCTCGGTGGATTTCCCTGATTTTCAGGTTGTGGCGCTGGATTTGCGTGAGGTGAGCGCTGAGGGGTATCCTGTTTTTAACGTGCAGTCTATTTATTATAAGGATTTCCTGCGTGCGACGGAGCCTATTATTATTGTGATGCGTGATTCCGAGTCCTTCCCGCGCAACGGTATTGCGGTGCGCGATTCTTTGGGCAGGGAGCGTATTTTCGGTATTGCTATCAGCGGTGAGGACGGAAGCCTGCTGCTGAGTGAGGTTGAGAGATAGAGGTGTGGCGATGAAGAAATTATTTAGCTTGCTGATGTTCAGCCTGCTGCTGCTTGTCAGCGCAACAGCGATGGCAGCGTCTTATGGTGCGTATCCGTATATGCGTTATGGTGCGAATGGCAGAGATAATGCTTCTTTGCATCTGATTTATACGCAGTCCGGCATTTTTGCTTCTGTTGTTACTTATGATTTGCAGGACGGTAATGCGCCGATGTTTAAGGGCGTGGGTATGCTGGAGAACGGTTCGCTGGTATTAGAGGATTATTCGTTTGACGTGGGCCGTCATGGTGAGGATACACGTTATTTTGGTTATGGCTCTCAGCCGCTTGTTTGTGAGGCCAGAGTGCAAGATAGTAAGCAGGTTGTGCTGCTGCCGACGGTTGATGCGCGCGAGATGGGTATTACTAAGGTGAGTGAGCCTGATATCGGCGGTACTTATAGGCTTGAGGGAATGCAGGCGGAAGAGGATTATACTATGGCGCTGTATTTTCTGCGTAAGCTGAATGTGAAGAATACCGGTTTGGATTTGAGCAGTAAGGATTATTGGTTTGGCTATGGCAGTCGTTTTGCCGAGGATCCGAACAGCGTTTTTAATTCGTATATGCCGAAGGATGCCGACGATTATTTTGGGATTTATGTTTATAATAAGAATGATGAACTGGTTATGACTTATTATGTGCATCCGAATTTGTGGGATGCTTATAGTGTGACAGTTGATGGTGAGATTAAGATGTTGTGCGGCAATGATGCTGTAGGTTGAGGCAGTGAGTTGAGTTTGAGGTCCTTGCGACGTAAGTTAATATTGCGGAGCAGGGACCTTTTTGATGTTGAAAAAGGGGTTGCTTGTGCGTCGCAATTAAATATCGTTTCAGTCAGTAGCAATTTTCCTATGCCTTAGGGCATAACGCAAATTTCGTGCGGAACCAGGACGAAGCATCGGTACAATTTGTCAGACGGTAAAAGAATGTTACGTACCCTTGCTTCTATGGTTCCAAGCACTCATTTGCTAAAATTGCTATTCCTTACACGATATGTTAATTGCTCGTGCTGGCGTTCTGCTACCTTTCTTGCCTGCCCCTTGGGGAAGGTGCCGAACGAAGTGAGGCGGAAGGGGGTTGTGTGCGTTAGTGTAGTGTGTTACCTTTCTTGCGGGTGCTTGCTTGTTGTTTGGAGGTGAGCTTATGAAGAAGCTATTGAGTGCTTTGGCGTGCGGTGCGCTGCTGTTGTATGGCGGGATGTCGGTTGCACGGGCTGATTATTATGAGATGTATAATCCTGCTACACATGTTGAGGGCGGTGCAATGGTGTACGAGACTACGCGCGGCGTTTTGATGGATTTGAAGGTGCACAGCGGTGAATGGCAGGACGACCATTACCGCTATGAGACCGAGGCGAGCGGTGTGGTGCGTTTTGCGCATGACGGTGAGCGTTTTATCGGTTATCTGCAGGTGCCAAGTCTTACGAGCTTGGAAAATGGAATTGGATATCCTTCTCAGTACAGATATAGTATGCCGTTGTATGAGAAATATGCTTTGAGTAATTCGCAGGGCTATCAGGCGCAGAACAAACTATACAGTGCCTGGATTTTGGGTGAGTCTGAGGGCAATAATCGGGTGTTGCCGTCCCTGGCCGGGACCTATGAAAGAAGCAACAAAAGAGGTACTCGCTTTGTGCAGGGTGAAACGGAAATGCCTTGGGCTGTAGCTGCGCTGTTTTTGCAGCTGGTGCTGGAGCCGAATGTTAATTTGCTGGACAAAAATGCCTTCAGCTTTAGCTTCTGGGATTATCAGTGGGAGCAGGAAATGAGCCTATATACTGATGTCGATAAGCGTTACAGCTATCATACTATGACTAAGGCAGGAGACCCCGATTCTCCTAATCCGGTGAAGTTTAAGGATGCGCGCTATCTGGTAGAGAAAAGCGGCAGACTGATTTATAATGTTGCCGATGATGGTACGGTAAGGAAGATTTACGATTTGGCCGATGAATAGGCCGGCGGTTGTGCTTGCGCACTATTTTTGGCAATGGTGTGGCGCTGATGTGGATACTGAGATTGCTGTGTATGATAATGCTGGAACTGCTGCTTTGCAGAATTTTCCTTGAAAAACAGAAAAATTTTGCTCATCCTACCCAAAATCGGCAGTTTGGGTGGGGTGCTTCAGCAAATTTCGTTGTACAATGAGCTTGTAAGGAAACATGCCTGCGTATCTAACAGCGCAGGATAATTCTGAGGAGGTGCAACAAATGAAAAAAGGTATTGTATTAGCTTGCTGCGCAATGCTTTTGGCGGGACAATTGCAATCAGCAGAAGCTCTTGACTGGAACAGAAGAATCGGCGTAGACAGAATGATCGACAGAACTATTGACAATACTATTAACAGGGCGGTGAATAAAGTGGAGAAGCAAGAAAAAACCAGACGTGTCATTTTCCAGAATCTGCCGCAATCGGCAGCTGAAATCGGACCGGAAACCGATGCTCAGCAGGTTGCAGCTTATACTGTAGCGGCACTGGCTCGCTATGAAACTAATCCTGCAGAGGCAATTGCTATGCTCAACAAGCTGCTGGGACCAAGACCGGTACCTAAAAGAGATGAACAGTTCCTCGCAGACCGTTTCCGCGGCAGACAGTATCTGATGCGCTCCTACTTTATGGGCGCAACTCCGGCGAATAACTATCAGCCGGATATGCCGTATACCGTAGAGATTAAAACCAATGCCTATACTTATCAGGAGGAAGGCTATGCACGCTTTATGATTACATGCGGCGGTGCCGATAGCCCGCGTCCGATGACTGTGCGCCAAAAGGCTTCTACCGGCGAATGGTTCCTCTGGGATTACAAGGGATTGCTGAGCGGCATCCAAACTCCGGCAGCAGATGATCCGTGGTCTTAAGAATTGTGCAGCTGAAAAAATCAGTGTAGCATAAAGCAGGCAGCTTTCCTGTGGCAGCAAGCAAAATTGCTTGCCTGCCACCTGGGAAGCTGCTTTTTTGCCATAATAGCCTGAAAATCTGTAAAATTTCCTGCCACCCTACCCGAAATCAGCCTTTCGGGTAGGGTGCTTTTGCTTTTTTGAGCGTATAATGAAGGTACAAAGATGGAAGGAAGTGGTGTATATGAAAAAATTCCTGAAAAAAACATCGCTGTTTTTGGTGACTGCAGCGATGACTGTTTCCGCTCCGCTGATGGCGTGGGCGCTGGAGCACGACATTGTTATTCTGCATACGAATGATATCCATTGCGGTATTAATGATAATATCGGCTTTGCCGGTCTGGCGCAGATTAAAAAGGATGCCCTGGCAAGAACGCCGAATGTGGCGCTGGTGGATGCAGGCGATGCTATTCAGGGCGCACCTATCGGCAAGCTGTCCCGTGGTCTGGCAGTTGTCGATATTATGAATTACCTGGGCTATGACTTCTGCATTCCCGGCAACCATGAATTTGACTACGGCATGGACCGCTTCATGGAGCTGGTGCCGCTGCAGCGTGCAGGCTACTACTGTGCAAATTTTGTTTATGCAGGCAACAATAAGCAGGTTCTGCCGGGCTACAAAATTATGCAGTATGAGGATACCAAGGTAGCCTTTGTGGGTGCGAGCACACCGGAAAGCCTGACAACCTCCACGCCTACCTTCTTCCAAAATAAGAAGGGCAAGTATATTTACAGCTTCTGCGAGGATAAAACCGGTAATAAGCTGTACAAGCAGCTGCAGAAGAATGTCGACAAGGCACGCAAGGACGGCGCGGATTATGTATTTATCGTAGGTCATTTGGGCATGGACGGCACCACCCCGCAGTGGAGCAGCGAAAACGTTGCTAAAAACACTCAGGGCGTAGATGCTGTTATCGACGGACACTCTCACGAGCGTTTTACCCGTATGGTTAAAAATAAAGTCGGCAAGGACGTGCTGCTGGCGCAGACTGGCACTAAGCTGAAAACTGTCGGCGAGCTGGTAATCAGTCCCGACGGCAAGTTGAAGAGTCGGCTGATTACCGAATCCAACGGCAAGGATGCCAATATCGCAAGAGTTATTGCCCAGGAAATAAAGACCTATGAGCCTTTGCTGAAGCAGCCTGTGGGCGAAGCCTTGGTACAGCTGCGCAGCAATGATCCTGCAACCGGTGAGCGCATGGTGCGCAACCGTGAATGCAGCTTGGGCGACTTTGTTGCCGATGCTTATCGAGCAGTGCTTGATTGCGATGTAGTGCTGGCGAACGGCGGCAGTATCCGCAACGAAATCAAAACCGGCGTAATCAGCTACAACGATTTGCTAGAGGCCTTCCCCTTCGGTAACATGTGCGTAGTTTTAGAGGTAAACGGCCAACAGATTCTGGATGCTCTGGAGATGGGCGCTATCAGCTATCCTGAAGAAAGCGGCGGCTTTATGCAGGTATCTGGCCTGAGCTACACGCTCGACAGCTCCGTTGCTTCCAGCGTTGAGCTGGATGCCAAGGGCAATTTCGTGCGTGTTGCCGGTGCCCGTCGCGTAAGCGATGTTAAGATTGGCGGCAAACCGTTAGACGTTAAGAAAAAATACACCGTGGGCGGAACCTCCTACATGCTCAAATTCGGTGGTGACGGCATGACGATGTTCAAGGGAGCGCATCTGGTGCAGGACGAAATGATGAGTGACGCAGATACGATTATGGAATATCTGCAGAACCATCTGAATGGCAAGGTTGGCGAGCAATATGCTAATCCTTACGGCGATGGCCGTATTGTAATCAAATAAAAAGCTTTTCCATAGTAAAATGAGGAGATGATTGTTATGTTGAAGAAACGTATGGCGATGGGAATTTTGGCCGGACTTCTGGCCTGCAGCTTTATTGCCGGCTGCGGCGGGGGTGACAAAGGCACCAGCGAGCCTCCTAAACCGAAACCGATTGCTGCTGATTTGAAGGATTTGCCGAATAAGGATGTTAAGGTCGGCATTAATACATTTAAGCTCTTTACTCTGAAAAATAATCATAATCTGCATTTGCAAAATACTTATAGCAAGGGTATGAGGGTGGCTGTTATCGGCAGAGATATGATTTATGCCAACGTTAAGGACAGACTAGTTCAGATGCAGTGGGATAAAGACGGTCTGCGTATGGTGGACAATAATGTTGATTCTATGTCCGGTAATGCTAAGATTTCTTCCGATGGCACCAGAGGCATTTTCTATACCAATAAGAGAATGAGACTCAACTATTTCGATAGCGAAACCAAACGTATTGAAGAGGCACAAGGACGCTTCAATAACCTTGTTGTAATTCCTAAGGGCAATGCGGACAAGGCTTTGATTTGGATGAATCAGGGCGAAATGAGAAAGGTGGATCTTCGCAACGGCTACAGAGTAGGCAAGGATTTGGGCGAAGTACGTAAGGAATCCAGAAGCCGTAATGCTGACGACAAGGATAAAATCAATATTCCGCAGAGCGTTGTTGCAGATAGAAACGGTGATTTCTATGTTGGCGGCAATGCGCGTATCGGCACCCAGGATGTAGGCTTGGTAAGCGTTTATGACTTTAATGGCAAGCAAAAACGCGTCATCGGCAAGGAAAAACGTGAAGATAGCAAGGCCATCAATTCCTTAACCGATATAGCTTTGACTGATGAATATCTGGTAGTCAGCGATTCCTCTGTAGACAAGCAGCAGCTGCAGATTTACAGAAAGAACACCGGCACTCTGGTTGGTACCATAAGTTATAAGGATGACCGATAATAAGGAAACCAGCATCGGTGCATGTGTAAACCTGGCAAATATGCCTGATAACAGAGTTCTGGTTGCCCTCAGCAATGACAGAAAAAATATTAAAGATGAATTCTTCATCCTGCAGCTGTAATGTAGGGTAGAAGGTGCGACAGAAGCTGTAAAATTTAAGAAATAAAGATTTGAACACCCCCGAAAGATATATTTTGGGGGTGTTTGAATTATAG
>OLWK01001346.1_pt1 | contig 11157 bp, 10 predicted proteins | sample 1674141 | NCBI WGS metagenome assembly OLWK01 (sample SAMEA103958148, study PRJEB25191) | human gut metagenome | reverse complement strand
GCCACGAGGCATTCACCTCCATGCGTGCCCGCGGTGCCAACATGACCGATATCGCTGTTCTGGTCGTTGCCGCCGATGACGGCATCATGCCCCAGACTGTGGAGTCCATCAACCACGCCAAGGCTGCCAATGTCAAGATCATCGTGGCCATGAACAAGATGGATAAGCCCACTGCAAACCCCGAGCGCGTGATGGAAGGCCTGACCAAGTACGGCATCATCACCGAGGACTGGGGCGGCGATGTGGCCTGCATCCCGGTGTCTGCCCTGACCGGCATGGGCATCAACGACCTGCTGGAGCGCATTGCTCTGGAAGCTGAGGTCATGGAGCTGAAGGCAAACCCCAACCGCCGCGCCAAGGGTGCGGTCGTCGAGGCCCGTCTGGACAAGGGCCAGGGCCCCATTGCCACCATTCTGGTGCAGAACGGCACCCTGCACTCCGGCGACGTCATCATTGCCGGTACCGCTGTGGGCCGCGTGCGCACCATGCGCAGCGACAAGGGTCAGCTGCTCACCGATGCCGGCCCCTCCACCCCTGTGGAGATCACCGGCCTGACCGCAGTGCCGGAAGCAGGCGACCTGTTCGAGGCTGTTGAGGACGAGCGTCTGGCCCGTGAACTGGCTGAGCAGCGCATCGCTGCTGCCAAGGAGAAGCAGTTCTCCTCCTTCCAGAAGGTCACGCTGGATAACCTGTTCAGCCAGATGGCACAGAACGACATGAAGGAACTGGCCATCGTGGTCAAGGCCGACGTGCAGGGCTCTGCCGAGGCTGTGAAGCAGAGTCTGGAGAAAATCTCCAACGACGAGGTGCGCGTGCGCGTCATCCACGCCGGTGTCGGCGCCATCAGCAAGTCCGACGTGGATCTGGCCGATGCCTCCAACGCCATCATCATCGGCTTCAACGTCCGTCCGGACAACGTGGCCAAGGAAGAAGCCGCTGCCACCAAGGTGGAAATGCGTATGTACCGCGTCATTTACGACGCCATCAACGATGTCACCGACGCTATGAAGGGTATGCTGGCACCCAAGTTCCGCGAGGTCTCTCTGGGCGAACTGCAGGTGCGTCAGGTGTACAAGATTTCCAACGTGGGCACCGTTGCAGGCTGCCGCGTGACCAGCGGCAAGATCACCCGCGACAGCAAGGTGCGCGTGGTGCGTGACGGCATCGTTATTGCCGAGGACGAGATCGCATCCCTGAAGCGCTTCAAGGATGACGCCAAGGAAGTGGCCGAAGGCTACGAGTGCGGCGTGACGCTGGAGAAGTTTGCGGACGTCAAGGAAGGCGACGTGTACGAGGCCTTCAAGATGGAAGAGTACCGCGACTAAGCAAAAACCGAATATATAACAGCTTCCCGGCAGAAAAGGCTTCCCCCGTCCGGGGGAAGCTGTCGAACGAAGTGAGACTGATGAGGGCGTATCTTTCGCAGGTGTGGAGCGTGCGCCCTCATCCGTCGTTTTGGCAGACAAATGCCGCCTTGCCCCGGCCGGGGCAAGGCTTTGGGAGGCTGCCGGACAGAATTTGGAGAAAACTATGTCTCAGAAAAATATGGGCCGTCTTGCGCAGGATATGAAGCGCGAGGTCATTGCCATCATCGGCCGGCTGAAGGACCCGCGGCTGGAGGGCGGTCTGCTGACCGTCACCCGTCTGGACGTGACGCCGGATCTGGATGTGGCAAAAGTGTATGTAAGCGTGATGGGCCGCGCAGACGGCCCCAAGCCCGCAATTGAAGCGCTGAACCGCGCCGCAGGCCATGTGCGCACCGAGGTCAGCAAAAAAATGCACATCCGCAAGGCACCCCGCTTCATCTTTGTGGAGGATGACGGTGCCGCCTACGCCGCCCACATCAACGAGCTGCTGCGCAGCCTGAACGTGAACGGCGAGGAGGAAGCACAGCCTGCTGATACCGAACAGACCGAGGACTGACTGCCTTTGCGGAAAGGATGGATCATTGGATGACAGAACAACTGGATGTGCAGCAGATGGCGCAGCGCCTGCTGGCTGCGGACAACATTTTGATTCTGTGCCACAAAAACCCGGACGGTGACACCATCGGCTGCGGCAGCGCCCTGTACTACGCGCTCAAAGCGCTGGAAAAAACAACGGCGGTGCTCTGCTCCGATGCCATTCCGTCCCGCTATGCCTTTACAAACCCACGGCTGTTCAAGGGCGAGTTCGAGCCCCGCACCGTGATTGCGGTGGACGTGGCCGGTTTGCAGCTGTTTGGCGAAAATAACGGTGTGCCGCAGTACGCACGCCATGTAGACCTGTGCATCGACCACCACGCAGGCAACAACGGCTATGCCGATTTTACCCTTCTGGATGCCGGTGCCGCTGCGGCAGCGGAACTGCTGTATCAGGTCATCGTGGAGATGGGGGTGACTATCACCCCCCACATTGCGGACTGCCTGTACACCGGCATTGCCACCGACACCGGCTGCTTCAAGTTCTCCTCCACCACAGCTAACACCCACACGGTGGCGGCAAAGCTTATTGAAGCCGGCTGTCATGTGGAGGAGCTGAACACCCTGCTCTTCGACACCAAGCCCCGTGCCCGCATGGAGGCCGAGCGCATCGCCCGCAACCATCTGGAGTACTATCTGGACGGCCGTTGCGCCCTGATCTACCTGACGAGGGACGAGATACGGCAGAGCGGAGTAGACCCCGCGGATCTGGAGGAACTGACCAGTCTGCCCATCAGCATCGAGGGAGTCAAGGTGGGTCTGACCCTGCGCCAGCAGCCCGGCGGCAGCTACCGCATCAGCGTGCGCACCGCAAAGGGCGTGGACGCCTGTGCCATCGCACGGCGGCTGGGCGGCGGCGGCCACACCCGCGCAGCGGGCTGTGAGCTGCTGGGAGACCTTGAAAACGCCAAAAACGCGATCCTTGCAGAGGTGGAAGCCGAACTGGACGCACCGCAGGAGGAAGCATGATGCAGGGCATCCTGATCGTAGACAAGCCCATGGACTGGACCAGCTTTGACGTGGTGGCAAAGCTGCGCGGCGTGCTGGGCACCCGCAAGCTGGGGCACAGCGGTACGCTGGACCCCATGGCCACCGGTGTGCTGCCGGTGTTCTGCGGCGGTGCCAGCAAGGCGGTGGACCTGCAGCTGAACCATGATAAAGCTTACCGCGCAACCCTGCGCCTGGGTGCACGCACCGATACCGGCGATAGCACCGGCACTGTGCTGGAAACTGCACCCGTCACCGCCGGAGAGAAGGAATTGCTGGCTGTGTTGCCGCAGTTTATCGGCCCGCAGATGCAGGTGCCGCCCATGTACTCGGCGGTCAAGATCAACGGTCAGCCGCTGTATAAGCTGGCGCGTGAGGGCGTGACCGTGGAACGCAAGGCGCGCCCTATTGAAATTTACGGCATCGAGTACGGCGGCAGTCCGGAAGAAAACGAGTATGTGCTGACGGTGCGCTGCTCCAAAGGCACCTATATCCGCACCCTGCTGGAGGAGATCGCCGCCGCAATGGGGCAGAAGGGCACCATGAGCGCGCTGCGCCGCACTGCTGCCGGTCTGTACACCGAAGCAGATGCCCACACGCTGGAAGAGATCCTTGCAGCAAAGGAGCAGGGAACTGCCGCGCTGGAAGCACTGATGCTGCCGGTGGAAAGCGTGTTCACCCCGCTGCCGCTGCTGGTGGTGGAGCCATGGGTGGAGCAGCATCTGTACAACGGCTGTCCCACCAGCCGCTACCCCGCAGCAGACGGACGCTACCGGGTGCGCAATGCCGCCGGGCAGTTCCTTGGCCTTGCTAACATCAACGGCGGGGTGCTCCGGGTGGAAAAACTGTTCGTGGAACGTAATTGAGCAATAAAGGAAACAAGACCCATGCAGATCATTTCTCAGTTTGCCCCGCTGCCGCTGGCACAGCCTGAAAAAGGCACCGCCGTGGCCATGGGCTACTTTGACGGCATCCATATCGGCCACCGGGCGGTGATCGAAGGGGCTGTGCAGTGGGCAAAGACCCATGATGCAGCTCCGGCGGTGTTCACCTTCCGCCTGCCGGTGGAAAATAAAATGAAGGGCAAGCGCCTGCTCTCCACCGAGGATAAGCACGCCCTGATCCACAGCCTTGGGGTGGAGTATTACCTCACCCCGGACTTTGAGGCGATCAAGGCACTGAGCCCGGAGGAGTTTGTGCGCGGCATCGTGGAAAACTGCCACGCCCGGGCGCTGTTCTGTGGCGAAAACTTCACCTTTGGCGCAAAGGCTGCCGGTACGCCGGAGCTGCTGCGCACCCTCTGTGCTCCTCTTGGGGTAGAGGTAGTGGTGGTGCCCATGGCTCAGTTTGAGGAAAAGCCGGTGTCCTCTACCCGCATCCGCACCGCGCTGGAGGGCGGGGACATCCCGGCCGCCAACGCTATGCTGGGCATGCCCTACGCCATCCGCTTTGCGGTGCAGCACGGGGCAGGACTGGGGCACACCCTCGGGGTGCCCACCATCAACCAGCTGTACCCGCAGGGCTTCCAGATGCCCCGCAGCGGCATTTATATCACCCGCACCTGTATCAACGGGGTGTGGTATCCCTCGGCCACCGGTCTGGGCAGCCGCCCTACCGTGAATGATGATGCCACCAAGGTGACCTGTGAGACCTTTATCCCGGGCTTTTCCGGCAACCTGTACGGCACCGACCCGGTGGTGGAGTTCCACGCTTACCTGAGCCCCAGCAAAAAGTTTGATACGCTGGACCAGCTGCGGGATTGCATCAACGATGCCGCTCGCCGCGCACAGGAATATTTTGCATAACGCATAAAAAGCGGAAAAATTATTTTTATTTGGGGTCGAGAAACGCCTGTGGGCGTTTTTCGACCCCTTTTGTCATGAAGGAAAACAGCATTTCCGGCGTCTGCGGGCAGAAAAAACCGCACTTCGGGCAAAATAGACACATTTCCGTGCAACAATGGCAAATGTTTGTTAAACAATTATCTATCTCATATCCTTGCAATACACGCAGTTTTTGTTTATAATAGTAACTGTACGGGGCAACGCCCCGATTGTGAGCGAGACTCTGGTTCAGAATTATAACTTGAGAGGAGTTTTTACCATGGGTTTAGGTAAGAAGACGATCGACGATCAGAACTACTGCGGCAAGAAGGTGCTTGTCCGCTGCGATTTCAACGTCCCGATGAAGGACGGCGTTATCACAAATGATAACCGTATTCAGGCAGCACTGCCGACCATCAACAAGCTGGTTTCTGAAGGTGCAAAGGTAATTCTGTGCTCTCATCTGGGCAAGCCGAAGAATGGTCCGGAGGAAAAGTTCTCTCTGAAGGCTGCTGCTGCTCGTCTGGCTGAACTGGTTTCCGCAAAGGTTACTTTTGTTCCGTCTGATGTTGTTGTAGATGATACTGTAAGAACTGCTGTAGACAAGATGCAGAACGGTGAGATCGTTGTTCTGGAAAACACTCGTTTCCGCAAGGAAGAAACCAAGAACATCGAATCCTTCAGCAAGGATCTGGCTTCTATCGCTGATGCATTTGTTATGGACGCATTCGGCAGTGCACACAGAGCACACTGCTCCACTGTCGGCGTAACAGAATTCGTAAAGGAAACTGCTGTCGGCTATCTGATGCAGAAGGAGATCAAGTTCCTCGGCAATGCTGTTGAAAATCCGGTTCGCCCGTTCGTTGCAATTCTGGGCGGTGCAAAGGTTGCAGATAAGCTGAACGTTATCTCCAACCTGCTGGAAAAGTGCGACACCCTGATTATCGGCGGCGGTATGGCTTATACCTTCCTGAAGGCACAGGGCTATGAAGTTGGTACTTCTCTGGTAGATGACACCAAGATCGACTATTGCAAGGAAATGCTGGAAAAGGCAAAGGCAAACGGCAAGGCTCTGTTGCTGCCGGTAGACACCGTAACTGCTTCTGAATTCCCGAACCCGATCGATGCTGCAATCGAAGTTGTTACCTATGATTCCAACAAGATTCCGGCAGACAGAATGGGTCTGGATATTGGCGAAAAGACACAGGCTCTGTTTGCAGATGCAGTTAAGACTGCAAAGACTGTTGTATGGAACGGACCGATGGGCGTATTCGAAAACCCGATTCTGAACAAGGGTACTGTTGCTGTTGCACAGGCTCTGGCAGATACTGATGCGACCACCATCATCGGTGGCGGCGACTCCGCAGCAGCAGTAATGCAGCTGGGCTTCGCAGACAAGATGAGCCACATTTCCACTGGCGGCGGTGCATCTCTGGAATATCTGGAAGGCAAGGTTCTGCCGGGCGTTGCAGCAATCGCTGACAAGGACTAATCAAAATAAGAACGCAGCTGTTTTGTGTTGCTGCAAACAGGAGGATTCTGTGAAAATGGAAACCTCCGTTTGTGCTGTCTTGGGAAAGGAATGATACCATGAAAAAATGGGAAGTGCAGGATTCTGTCAAAAATGCGTTTTTGAATCCGGCTGCTGCATTTGCACTGGGTGCTTTTTGCGGTCTGGCGATTGGAATGCTCTGTATGCCTTTTTCCAAAGGCATCGTCATCGGCAGCTATAATGGAAGCAACAACAAGGAATCCCACGAAGAAGGGGATTATATTACAGATGCAGAAGCATCAGAATCATCAGAAAAGAGGAATTTGTCATGAACAAGGCACTGAGAAAGGCAATTATTGCCGGCAACTGGAAGATGAACAAGAACCGCAAGGAAGCAGCAGAGCTGATCAACGCTCTGAAGCCGATCGCAGCTGACAAGACCTGTGGTGTTATCATTTGTGTACCGTTTACCAATCTGGAAACCGCACTGTCCCTGACTGAGGGCACAAATATCGAAGTTGGTGCAGAGAACGTACATTTCGAAAAGAGTGGTGCATTCACCGGCGAAATTTCCGCTGATATGCTGACCGAAATGGGCGTAAAGTATGTCATCGTTGGTCACTCTGAACGTAGACAGTACTTCGGCGAAACCGATGAAACTGTAAATAAGCGTACTACTGCTGCAATTGAAGCTGGCATGACCGTTATTCTGTGCGTTGGTGAAACACTGGCAGAACGGGAACTGGGCATCACAGAAGAAGTTGTTGCAAAGCAGGTAAAGGTTGCTCTGCACGGTCTGACTGCAGATCAGGTAAAGAATATCGTTATCGCTTATGAGCCGGTATGGGCAATTGGCACTGGTAAGACTGCTACTGCAGAACAGGCTGAAGAAGTTTGTGCATTTATCCGTGCAACTGTTGCTTCTCTGTACGATCAGGCAATTGCAAACGGTATGACCATTCAGTACGGCGGTTCTATGAACGAAAAGAACTGTGCAGAACTGCTGGCAAAGGAAAACATCGACGGTGGTCTGATCGGCGGTGCTTCTCTGGTTGCTGAAAAGTTCGGCGTACTGCTGGCAGAAGCTTCTAAGTAAGCTAAAATTTTAGGCAATACCATATAATAAAACGGGTGTTACCTTTATCCAATACGCAATCAGGCAGTGCCGTACAGAGCCGTAAGGTGACTGCACGGTGCTGCCTTTTTGGAAGAAAAGGAGAAATACAACATGAGCAAAAAACCTGTTGCATTGATTATCATGGACGGCTTTGGTCATAATCCCAGTGATTACGGCAATGCAATCCACGCAGCAAAGAAGCCAAATCTGGACAAATATATGCAGGGCCCGAATACCCTGATCGGTGCCAGCGGGCTGGACGTTGGTCTGCCAGACGGTCAAATGGGCAACTCGGAAGTTGGTCACACCAACATCGGTGCCGGCAGAATCGTTTACCAGATGCTAGTAAAGATTACAAAGGATATTGAGGACGGCAAGTTCTTCGAAAATCCTGCAATTTCCGCAGCAATGGACGCTTGCAAAGAAAAGGGAACTGCTCTGCACCTGATGGGTCTGCTCTCTCCGGGCGGCGTGCACAGCCACATTTCTCACCTGTACGGACTGCTGGAAATGGCAAAGCAAAAGGGTCTGTCCAAGGTATATGTACATGCATTTCTGGACGGCCGTGACGAACCGCCGGCATCTGCCGCTGGTTTCATGAAGGGAGCAGTTGCCAAGCTGAATGAAATCGGCGTTGGTAAAATTGCCACCATTTCTGGTCGTTATTATGCAATGGATCGTGACAATGCATGGGATCGTGTAGAAAAGGCATATGATGCAATGGTTCTGGGCGAGGGTGTGCAGACCACTGCTGATCCGGTAAAGGCAATCGAGGACAGCTATGCTAACGATGTTACCGACGAATTCATGCTGCCGACCGTTCTGGAAAAGGACGGCACTGTTAAGGCTGGGGACAGCATGGTATTCTTCAACTTCCGTCCGGACCGTGCAAGACAGCTGACACGTTGCTTCGTAGATCCGGATTTCAACGGCTTCGAGAGAAAGAACGGTTATTTTCCGGTACAGTTCGTTTGCATGGCTCAGTATGATGCATCCATGCCGAACGTTTCCGTTGCATATCCGCCGGAAGATCTGCACATGACACTGGGTGAATACCTGAGTAAGTGCGGCAAGACACAGCTTCGTATTGCAGAAACACAGAAGTATGCACACGTTACATTCTTCTTCAACGGCGGCAGAGAACAGACCTTTGACGGAGAAGACCGCATTCTGGTCAAGAGCCCTGACGTTCCGACTTTCGATCTGAAACCGGAAATGAGTGCATACGAAGTAACGGATAAGGTTGTTGAAGCAATCGACAGCGATAAGTATGATGTCATCATTCTGAACTATGCAAACTGCGATATGGTTGGTCATACCGGTGTCTTTGATGCCGCAGTCAAGGCTGTAGAAGCAGTAGACACTTGTGTTGGTCGCATGGTTGATGCAATCATGAAAAAGGACGGTATCGCATTCATCACCGCTGATCACGGCAATGCTGACAAGATGCTGGAAGCAGACGGCACACCGTTCACTGCACACACTACCAATCCGGTACCGTTTATCGTAGTTGGCAAGGATTGCAAGCTTCGCGAAGGCGGCGTTTTGGCAGATATTGCTCCGACAATGCTAGAGGCAATGGAACTGCCGCAGCCGGAAGAAATGACTGGCAAGAGCCTGTTCGCGTAAATCATGACTTTAGTAAGTATCATATAAGAAAAGCACTTGTACAGAATACTGTACAAGTGCTTTTTGCATTTCATTATAGATATATATCAATTAGAAATCAATTTCCGTGTCGTAGTAGCAAGCTTTCAGCAGCTTTTCCATTTCCTCTTGAGAGGGCTGACGCGGATTGGAACCAGTGCAGGCATCGGCGATAGCATTCTTTGCCACTTCCGGCAGCTTTTCCAAAAATTCCTTTTCATCAATGATAGAAGTATCTGCCTTTACGCCGCTCTTACCGTAATTCTTAATGCCCTGCGGAATATCCAACTGGTCATTCATGGAACGGAGTTCTGCAATCAACGAATCAACTTTTTCCTCTGTTGTTGCACCAGACAAACCAATAAAGGATGCGATTTCTGCGTACCGATTTGCAGCTTCTTCATTTTTCGAATTATACTTGATGACCTTTGGCAGATACATTGCATTGGCACAACCGTGAATGATGTGATCGCCGGTATAAGCCGCACCAGTCTTGTGTGCCATAGAGTGTACGATACCCAACAGTGCATTTGAGAATGCCATACCAGCCAAGCACTGTGCATCATGCATTGCCGCACGAGCTTCCATATCTCCGTCGTAAGACTTCTTCAAGTTGTTGTGAATCATCTTGATTGCATGCAGTGCCAACGGGTCAGTATAATTGCAGTGCAGGGTGGATACATATGCCTCGATCGCATGTGTCATAGCGTCCATACCAGTATGTGCAACCAGCTTCTTCGGCATAGTTTCTGCCAGTTCCGGATCTACAATAGCAACGTCCGGCGTGATATTAAAGTCAGCCAACGGATACTTAATGCCCTTGTGATAGTCCGTAATTACCGAAAATGCAGTTACTTCTGTCGCAGTACCCGATGTAGACGGAATTGCACAAAATTTTGCCTTTGTCCGCAATGTCGGGAAGCTAAACGGTGTAATGATTTCTTCAAATGTAGTATCCGGATACTCATAGAATACCCACATTGCCTTTGCAGCGTCAATCGGAGAGCCACCACCCATGGCAACGATCCAATCCGGCTGGAATTTCCGCATTGCTTCTGCACCCTTCATTACGGTTTCTACAGAAGGATCCGGTTCAACGCCTTCAAACAATTCCACTTCCATGCCGGCTTCTTTCAAATAAGCCACTGCCTTGTCCAAGAAGCCAAACCGCTTCATGGAACCGCCGCCAACAACTACGATTGCTTTTTTGCCAGTCAGCGTTTTTAATGTTTCCAAAGAACCTGTGCCATGATACAAATCTCTTGGCAATGTAAATCTACCCATGATACAAATACCTCCAGTGTACACGAGTTTCCGGAGCATTCCCCAGCAAACTCTTTTGACAATATTCTTTCTGGAAATACATGTTGCTGCAATCGTGCACCGCTACATAATTTCCAATTTCAAACAGCACTGCACAAAGCTTGTACGTAAGATGCATTTGGTAAATTGCGTGCAAAATCGACAAATAAACCTTGTGCTGTACTGCCTTTATTATAATCCTTTTGGGTAAGAATGTAAATAGGTAGTATTGTAAACTATTTATGAATCTGTCAAGATACCGCTATCGAGCGATACTGCAATGGGGAATACCCTGTCTGCCTGCGAAACACCCGATTGAAATAGCTAACATTTTCATACCCACAAGAAAAAGCAATTTCTAAAACAGTTTCATCAGTTTCCAGTAACAATGCCTGTGCCTTTTCAATTCGGACAGCGTTTAAATATGCCGTAAAGTTTTGACCTGTAGCAATGCGAAAATATCGGGAAAAATATTTTTCAGACATATGAAACTGCTCTGCCATAACTGTAATAGTCAAAGGAGCAGCATAATGCCTCTGAATAAAATGCAACATTTCTTTCAAGCGTTTGCTTTTTTCACTGGGGGAATGCTGCACCGAAACAATCTGATGTTGGCAGAGCATTTGTGCAATTATCTGCAAAAGCTGTGCCTTTACCATAAGTTCATACCCAACACTTTTTTGCTCCGCGGCAATTTGAATCTGATACAAGGTTTCACGCAGAAAATATTTTTCAGTTTCATTGGTAACTTGTACCGGAAACCGCAGTACCCCTTGTACAATTTGTTCCAAGTAAGTCTGAGCAGCATCTCTTTCTGAAAAAGTCAAT
>OLWK01001343.1_pt1 | contig 11167 bp, 10 predicted proteins | sample 1674141 | NCBI WGS metagenome assembly OLWK01 (sample SAMEA103958148, study PRJEB25191) | human gut metagenome | reverse complement strand
AGGAACACGTCAGATTCCATGACCTCAGACACACATTCTCGACGCTGGCAATCCAGAGCGGAATCGACCCGAAAACGGTCGCGGAGATCCTCGGTCACGCTTCCGCGGAGTTTTCACTGGACGTGTACACCCATGTCACGGCGGGTATGAAAAAAGAAGCCGCGCAGAAGATCAGCGGCTTCATGGCAGGCGTCGGATGACAGCAAAAATGAACAGAAAAGCACACGCCACCTGCCGGAAAAGCTCCGACAGGCGGCGAATTCTCTCTTCCGGCGCTTTCCGCTCCAAAATCCCGTTTGGGTCAGGTTTGGGTCAGACGAAAAAGTCACAGAATTCTCCATCGGAAAAAGTTCTGAAAACGCAGAAAAATCCGGCCGAAATCGCTAGATTTCAGCCGGATCTGGTCGGAGTGTCGGGATTCGAACCCGAGGCCTCTTGGTCCCGAACCAAGCGCGATACCAAACTTCGCCACACCCCGTCAGCTTGGATATTATATGAGGAAAACAACGATTTGTCAAGAGGGGCATGAAAATATTTTTCTGCGCATACGATTGCCAAAGGAGGTGTGTGCGATGAAGGAAAACGGGGGCAAAAATGAAAGACAGACAGGGACTGGAATCTCCCGGCTCTATCTGCTGCTGGCAATGCTGGCGCTTGTGTGGACACTCAAGACATGCGTACCGGCTGTCGATACGGCAATCACGAAAATTGCAGGTGCAGCGCAGAAAACAAAGACCGTGCAGGCGTTTTCGGCGCTGACAGAGCGGCTGCGGGAAGGGGAGGCTGTGCAGGAGGCGCTGTCCGGCTCGTTTGAGATTCTGACCGGTGCCGGCAATTGAACTCCGGCCAGGCTTTTTTATGTTTGCAATTGTCCTTGCGGCGCTTGACCGCAGCGGCTCTGTGCTGCCAATCCTCTGCGCGATGGCAGTACATGAGCTGGCGCACGTTGTTATGATGCTGGCCTGCGGCGGACAGGTGCGGCGGTTGACGCTGCGGTTTGCAGACTTTCAGATCGCGGCATCCGGCCTTGGCTACCGGCAGGAGCTGCTTTCGGCGCTGGCGGGACCGCTGGTCAATTTGATCTGCGGCGCAGCATTTTGTATGCAGCGGCCTTCCTTTGCCGCATACAGTCTGATGCTGGGAATCTATAATCTGCTGCCGGTCTGGCCGCTGGACGGCGGGCGGATGATCCGCTGCGTGCTGCTGGCCCGGCTGCCGATCACACAGGCGGAGCATATTTCGGAGATCGTCAGCTTCGCAGCCTGCGCGGTTCTGCTGCTGATCGGCGTGTTCCTGACTTTTTTCAGGAAGTCAGGACTCTGGCCGCTTGGAACGGCGGCCTATCTGACCGTGCGCCTGCTGATGCTTGCAAGACGTACGGATACGGTGCAGTGAACAGTGGGGAAACCGGCAAGCTTTTTGTTGCTTTTTTCGGCGCGAACAGGTACAATAGAGTGAATCACAAAAGAGAAGGAAGCTATTCATGACAGATCAGTTCCACAGGCTCCTCATGCGCGTCCAGAAGCCGGCACGCTATGTGGGCGGAGAATATAATCAGATCATCAAAGACAAAAAGGACGTCGATGTGCGCGTTGCGTTCTGTTTCCCGGACACCTATGAGATCGGTATGTCCAACATCGGTATGCGGATCCTCTATGGCGTGATGAACGAGATGTCCGGCGTCTGGTGCGAGCGCGTTTTTGCGCCGTGGGGCGATATGGAGGACAAGATGCGCGCGCATGGTCTTCCACTCTTGGCGCTGGAAAGCCACGACGCGGTCAGGGATTTTGATCTGGTCGCGTTCACGCTCGGCTATGAGATGTGCTATTCAAATGTCCTGAATATGCTGGAACTGGCGCAGATCCCGCTGCTGTCCAAAGACCGCGGCGGACTGGAAAATATCGTTTTTGCCGGCGGCGTCTGTGCGGTCAACCCGGAGCCGCTGGCGGATTTTATTGACTTCTTTTCCGTCGGAGAAGGGGAGGAAAGCACGCCGGAGATCATCGAATGCTACCGCGTCGCAAAAAAGCAGGGGCTGACGAAGCTGGAATTCTTGCATGAGGTCGCGAAAATCGAGGGCGTCTATGTGCCGTCTTTTTACACGCATACCTATCATGAAGACGGAACGCTTGCCGCCATCACGCCAGAACCCGGCGCGCCGGAGCGCGTCAAAAAGCGCATTGTGCAGGATATGAATACGGCATATTTTCCGACGAAGACCATCGTTCCGTCGACCCAGATCGTCCATGACCGCTCGAATCTTGAAATTTTCCGCGGTTGTATCCGCGGCTGTCGGTTCTGTCAGGCCGGGTTCTGCTACCGGCCGATAAGGGCTAAATCGGCAGATGTATTATGTAAACAAGCAATCGAATCCCTCGAAGATTCCGGCAACAGTGAGATCACGCTGGCCAGCCTTTCGACCTCCGATTACCGCGAGCTGGAAGCCCTGGCCGACGGTCTGCTCGACTACTGTGAGCCGCGCAAGATCAATCTCTCGCTGCCGAGCCTGCGCGCGGATAATTTTTCGCGGGAGCTCATGATGCGCATCCAGAAGGTGCGCAAAAGCGGCCTGACGTTCGCACCAGAGGCTGGAACGCAGCGCCTGCGCGACGCGATCAATAAAAACGTAACAGAAGAAGAAATTCTCTCCACCTGCGCCACGGCCTTTTCCGGCGGCTGGAACAGTGTGAAGCTGTATTTCATGCTGGGTCTGCCGACGGAAACGGATGAGGATGTAGTTGGCATTGCGGAGCTGGTCTATAAAATCCTTCAGGTCTGGCGGGAGAACGGCAGCGGGAAAAAGCGCGGGCTGTCTATCAATCTGGCGACGGCGTATTTTGTCCCGAAGCCCTTCACGCCGTTTCAGTGGGCAGCGCAGATCACGCCGGAGGAATATCTGCGGCGCGTCCATCTGCTGCAGGCAAACCTGCACGCAAAATGCGTCGACTATCGCTATCACGAATCCGACCTCAGCCGTCTGGAAGCCGTCATGGCACGCGGCGACCGCCGCGTTGGACAGGCACTGCTGGAGGCGCACCGGCTCGGGTGCAGGCTCGACGGCTGGGACGAGTATTTTGACTATGAAAAGTGGCTGGAAGCGTTCCGGCGCGCCGGCCTCGACCTGGATTTTTACACGACGCGCGGCTTTGCCGCCGACGAGCTTCTGCCGTGGCAGACCATCGACGTCGGCGTTACGACGAAATACCTGCTGCACGAGCGTGAAAAGGCGCTGCGTTCGGAGGCGACGCCGGACTGCCGCACGCACTGCAACGGCTGCGGTGCGCGGATGCTGAGCGAAAGGAGGCTGTGCGATGAATCGCCTGCTGTTTGAAAAGACCGGCGACGCGGTCTATCTCTCGCATCTGGATCTGATGCGCGTGTTTCAGCGCGCATTCAAGCGCGCGGATATCATGATCTGGCATTCGCAGGGCTTCAGCCCGCGCGCGTATGTCTCTATCGCGCTGCCGCTGCCCGTCGGCTCGGAGAGCGTCTGCGAAATTCTGGACTTTGAAATTCAGGACGGCTCTGTCGACCTTGCAAAGCTCCCGGCCCTGCTGAACCGCACGATGCCCGCAGGCATCCGAGTGCTGGAGGCGTATGAAAGCACCGTTAAGATCAAGCACCTAACGCGATTGCGCGCGCAGATCACGCTGGAATATGACCGGGGTGTACCGGAACAGGCCGAGCGGACGATCACGGAGCTGTTTTCGGGCGGCCCCGTGCTTGTCAAAAAGCGTACGAAAAGCGGCGGGGAGGCGGAGCTTGATCTCACGCCCATGATTTTTGGGCTTTCCATGCGAAAAGCGTCCGCGCAGGAGCTGGAGCTGACGGTTCTCGTCTCCGCGCAGAATCCAAGCTGCAACCCGCAGCTGCTGGTCAACGCGATTGAGCGCTATCTGCCGGAGCAGAAGCCGGACTTTGCGCGCATCAAACGGCTGGAAATTTACGACGAACAGGGAAACCCGTTCCGCTGAGGAGAAACAGCTATGCAGGGAAGTGTATCAATTTTGAATGTCAGCCCGGAAGCGGCTGCGATGATCGCCTCCGGCGGGCGGATCTCCACGATGGACGGCACGGCGGGCGAGATTTATGCGAAATCACTGGCCGCCGGGCAGGAAAAGAATGAAAAGCTGATCGGCAAAGTGCTCTCGTCCGGGCATACCTCGGTACTGGAGCATTGTTATGTAAACTTATCGTTTGAAAATGTCTCCGTTCTGGCGGAGCAGTTTCTGATCGAGTTCCGGCTGGCCTCGTTTACGGTCAAATCCCGGCGCTACGTCGATTTTTCCAAGGCCGGGTATGTTTCGCCTGCTTTTGCGGACGACGCACAGCGGGTGGTATTTGAAAACACGGCAGCATCGCTGTTCCGCACCTATGACGCGCTGGAGGCTGCGGGCATTCCGAAGGAGGACGCGCGTTTCGTCCTGCCGTACTGCTTTTGCAGCAATTTCTTCTGCTCCATGAATGCACGGGAGCTTGTGCACGTGATGAACGAGCTGACCTATGGACGCGGCAGCCGCATTCCGGAGCTGCGTGCGCTGGGCGAGAGCCTGTTTGCGCAGTGTGAGCGGCAGCTGCCGTTTCTGGCTGTCCGTAAGCCGGAGGCCTATCGTCAGTCGGACGCATTCTGCCCGCGGCAGGTACAGCTGCTTGCGTCGAAAGCAGCTGTTACAGTTCTTGCTGCGCCGCAGGATGCAGAAGGGTTGATCTGCGGCGCGTATCAGCTTGCGCGCGGCTATGTGCCGCAGCCGCTGACGGAACCGGAGCAGACGGCGCTGCTCAAATCCCTTTTGGCCCAGCCGCGAAAACGGGAGCTGGAGCAGGCGAGCTATACGCTGCAGTTCGGCGGACTGTCTCTTGCGGCGCTCACGCATCTGACGCGTCACCGGATGCAGGCGCTCTGTGCGCCGGAGCTGCTGAAAACGGCGCGCTATGACCGCTATGTCCTGCCTGAAAGCGTCCGGCAGGCCGGAATGGAGGCGCAGTACCGCGAAGCGTTCCGCTTGGCCGACGAAGCTGCCGCGCAGCTCCGGGCAGCGGGGGCAGGGGAGGACGTGCTGTCCTATCTGCTGCTCAGCGGGCAGACTGTCCCGGTGCTGACGACGATGAACGCTGGGGAGCTGTATGTCTTTTTCCGCCTGCGCTGCTGCAATCGCGCCCAGTGGGAGATCCGAGACGCGGCCTGCGCCGCGCTTGCGGCGCTGCGGAAGACCTCGCCGCTCCTGTTCAGTCTCTACGGCCCGACGTGCTTCGTCTCCGGCAAATGTCCGGAGGGAAAAATGACCTGCGGCCAACAGGCTGAAATTCGAAAGAAATTCAGCAAATAGGCAGATACCTCTGAAAAATCTCTTTTCGCTCTATTGAAAATATTTAAAAACCGGCGGGGTCGCTTCCAATTGACCTCAGCCGGTTCTTTTTCTGTCCGGACAAACATACCCTTTGGCAGAGGAGGGGAGAACACATGAAAACAAAATTCTGGAACGGAAGTTTCCTGCGAACAGTTCTGCAATGCCTTGCCATCGCCTGCGCAGCGCTTCTGGCCCTGTCTGCGCTGGGGGCAGGACTCGTGCTCGGCGGTGTGGTCGATCAAAAGCAGATCCCGGCGGCGGCCTGCTGCATCTGCTTTGCGGCGGTTTTTCTCGGAAGCTTTCTGGCTGCGAAGCATACGGCCGGGAAGCGGCTGCCTGCTGCACTTGCGGTTGCGGGCTGCTGCTTTGCGGTCTGCTTTCTGGCGCGGCTGACGGCTTTCGGAAATACGCAGGCACATATGCTGACTCCGGCGGTCTGTATGCTTGCGGCCGCGCTTCTTGCGGGCATTCTGGGCGGTACGCGGAAAAAGAGCGCTCGGCGACGCAGGCGATGAAGGAGTTCCTGCATACGACAAAATGTAAATATAATTTACTATCCGTGCATACTTCGAAGCATTTTCTTTCATTTCAAGATTTCGACCCGCACACGCGCATGCGGCACCATATGTTGTGCTTTTTGCAAAAAGTAGTGGATTTCAACGCCGGCGCAGTTCCTTTATTGACATAATATCATTAACATAACTCCTAGTCATAATTTACAAAAATTTCGAAATCACTACTTTTTCCTTGAAATTTTCCGATGTTTGCGCTATAGTAACATCACTTCCTGTGAAACAGGCGGTAGAAATAATTTCGATCGCATAATTTCTTAAGAATTCTGAAGATCATGCGCAACGTTCGATTTTTTCTGATTCTTAAAAATATGCGACCACGATTTTGATCGATTTCGGAAGGGCCTTCGCATGAGTGACATTATTATGCGATATGAGGATTACCTCATCCACACCAAACACGCGTCTGACAATACCGTCGCGTCCTATATGCGCGATCTGCGTCAGTATGCGTCATATCTCGGCTCCGAAGGCGTCGACGTTCTGGATGCAGATCAGGCGGTCGTGTCCGGCTACATGGGCAGCATGAAGGCAGGCGGCAAGTCCGCCGCCACGATCTCCCGCGCGCTGGCTTCGATCAAAAGCCTGTACATATTTGCGATCCAGATCCACGAGATCGAGGAAAACCCCATACAGAACATCAAGATCGATAAGGCGGAAAAGAAGCTGCCGCAGATCCTGACCGGAAAAGAGGTCGAGCTTCTTTTACAACAGCCCAAGGTTTCGGAAATGAAGGGCTGCCGGGATAAGGCCATGCTTGAGGTTCTGTATGCGACCGGTATCCGGGTCAGCGAACTGATCGGCCTGAACATCGACGACGTCAGCCTCCCCGGAAGCTTCATCCGCTGCGAAAGCGGAGAAAAAATGCGCATTATCCCGATTTATCCCGAAGCGCTTCAGGCGCTGCGCGAATACATCGAAACTGTCCGCCCCAAAATGATCGCCGTCCCGACCGAGCATTCGCTCTTCGTCAACGTATCCGGCGAACGCATGAGCCGCCAGGGCTTCTGGAAGATCATCAAGCATTATCAGGAAAAGGCGCATATCGAAAAGGATATCACGCCGCACACGCTCCGCCACAGCTTTGCGGCCCATCTGCTTGAAAACGGCGCTGATCTGCGCTCCATCCAGCAAATGCTCGGCCACAGCGACATTTCCTCCACGCAGGTCTACACGCAGCTGGTTAAGCAGAACCTGAAGGCAGTCTACAACAAATATCATCCAAAGGCATAGGATTTTCGCGTTCCATGAGATCGGCATCTGACTTTTTGCATGAGAGAGGGGAATGAGGGATGCCCTTTGGCTGCTCTGGGATAAAAAACGGGTGCGCCGCAAAAGCGGCGCACCCAAAATTTTTGATTGCTCAGTTGTCAATACCTGTCATGGCCTGCAGCACCTCATACTGCTGCTCGTTCAGGCCCTTCTTCATGGAAAGTCCTTCCGTAATGTCGATATCGACCATTTGTCCGGCCCGCGCGCAGATCACGCGGTTGGTCTTGCCCTCGGCCAGCGCCTTGACCGCCTGATAGCCCATACGGCTTGCCATGACGCGGTCGCGCGCAGACGGCGTGCCGCCGCGCTGGATATGTCCGAGGATCGTCACACGCGGGTCAAGCCCCAGCTCCTCATGGATCCCCTTGCCGATCTCGATCGCGCTGCCCGCGCCTTCGGCAACAATGATCATGAAGTGCGTGTTGCCGGCCAGACGCGCCTGCCGGATGCGGTCAATCACGTCGCTGTCAAAATTGACCGGCTTTTCCGGCACCAGAACCGCCGTCGCGCCGGTGGCGAGGCCGACGTAAAGCGCCAGATGGCCCGCGTTGCGGCCCATGACCTCAACGACGGAGCATCGCTCATGTGACTGCATCGTGTCGCGCAGGCGGTCGATGGCCTCGACAGCGGTATTGGCGGCCGTGTCATAGCCGATGGTATAATCGGTGCAGACAATGTCGTTGTCAATCGTAGCCGGAACGCCGACGACCGAAATGCCCTGTTTTGCAAGCTCTACCAGTCCGCGGAACGAGCCGTCGCCGCCGATGGAGACAATGCCGTCCAGCCCAAGCAGCTTGCAGGTCGCGGCGGCCTTTTTCTGCCCCTCCAGCGTGCGGAATTCATCGCTGCGCGCCGTATAGAGCATCGTGCCGCCGCGGTTGATGATATGCGCGACATTGCCGTTTTTCAGAACCACAAAATCGCCGTTGATCAGGCCGTTATAACCGCGGCGGATGCCGACACACTCGATCCCCATATATGTGCACGCGCGCACAACAGAGCGGATGGCCGCATTCATGCCGGGCGCATCGCCGCCGGAGGTCAGAACACCGATTCGTTTCACTGCATTTGCCATACAGGTACTTCCTCTCCATTAAAATTGCTTTCATCATACCCCAAAAAAGCAAAAATGTAAACAGGCAATCGCGCAGAATCGGCGGAGTTCTGTGAAAAATCAATCTTCAGGAAAAATTTATGTTTTCTTCGCCGCAGGTGTGCTATACTTACAATATATACATAAGGGAGGCGGGAGCTTGAACCAGACAGGAAGAATTCTGGAGGAAGTCAAAAAAGCAGTATGCGGAAAGGATCGCGTGCTGGTATGGGTGCTGACCGTGCTGCTTGCAAGAGGGCACGTCCTGTTGGAGGATATCCCCGGCGTTGGTAAAACGACCATGGCACTGGCCTTTTCCCGTGCACTGGGGCTGGAATATGGCCGCGTCCAGTTTACGCCGGACGTACTGCCGTCAGATATTACGGGCTATTCTGTCTACCAGAAGGAGACTGGCAAGCTGGTCTATCAGCCGGGCGCGGTGCTCTGCAATCTGTTTCTGGCGGACGAGCTGAACCGCGCGACCTCGCGTACACAGTCTGCGCTTCTGGAGGCCATGGAGGAAGGCCAGGTCACGGTCGACGGCGTCAGCCATCCGATCCCGCAGCCGTTCATCGTCTTTGCCACGCAGAACCCAACCGGCGCTGCCGGTACGCAGCTGCTGCCGGATTCGCAGATGGACCGGTTCACCGTACGGCTGTCCATCGGATATCCCGCACCGGAGGATGAGCGCAATATGGTGCTCGCCCGGCAGGGCGTCAATCCACTGCAAACCGTCTGTCAGGTGCTTTCGCGCGACGAGCTGATCGCCATGCAGGACGAGGCCGCCGCTGTTTACATCAAGACCGAATTGATCGACTACATCGTCGCGCTGATCGACGCCACGCGGAAGCATCCGATGATCCTGCGCGGCGCAAGTCCTCGTGCGACGCTCTCTCTGACCGCGATGGCCAAGGCAGTCGCCTATGTCCAGCGGCGGGATTATGTGGTGCCGAAGGATATTCAGGTCACGTTCCCGCAGGTCATCGCGCACCGCCTGCTGCTGGCTCCGGAGGCCGGAGCGCGTCAGATCACGCCGGAGCAGCTGCTCGACGAGATCCTGCATCAGGTCCCGTCGCCAAGACTGTAAGGCTATGGTGAAAAACCGCATTCTTTACGGGCTGTTTCTACTCGCAGCCGTGATCTTTCACAGCTTTTATACCGGCTGGTTTTCGTTTTTCCTGCTGGTGTTCGCCGTGCTGCTGCCGGTTTTTTCGCTGCTCGTCAGCCTGCCGGCCATGCTCCGCGCTGCTTATGAAGCGGAGCTTCCGGCGCGCTGCTTCTGCGGGCAGACTGTGCAGTACCGGCTGACCGCCCGGCACATGGCAAAGCTTCCGGTATCCCGCTGCCGCCTGCGCCTGACGGTATCCGACGCCGTGGGCGGCGAGGTGCGCCAGCAAAGGCTGGAGCTTGCAGGAACGCTCGGCTTTGCGCTGCGCATTGATACGCGCCACGCAGGCGTGCAGACCTTTCAGCCCGGCAAGGGCCGCGTGTGCGACGCGCTGGGGCTTTTCAGCCTGCCGCTGCGCCTACCGGACGCCTGCTCCATCGCCGTCGAGCCGGAGCCGCAGGAGCCACCCGTGCTGCCGAACCTCAGCCATTTTCAGTACCGCTCCTATCATCCAAAGCCCGGCGGCGGCTTTTCCGAGATCCACGATCTGCGCGAATACCGCCCCGGCGACAGCCTGCATGAGATCCACTGGAAGTTGTCTGCCAAGACCGACAAGCTGATCGTCCGCGAGGCGGAGGAGCCGGATCTGGGTCTGGTTGTGCTGAGCTTCGACTTTTCCGGAACCCGCACGCAGCTGGACAGCACGCTGCGGCAGCTGCTGTGGCTTTCCGGCTGGCTGACCGAAAGGGAAGTGGCCCACCAGATCGACTGGATCGAGCCGGATTCGCTGGAGCCGCAGACAAAGTCCGTCAAAACGCCGGACGATCTGCGGGAGCTTTTGAACACGCTTTTGCAGACCCATCTGACCGGCAATACGCCCTCGCTTGCGTCCAGAGCCTACCCGCACGCGGATTGGCGCTATCATGTGCAGCCGGAGGAACAGGAGGTGCAGCAGGCATGAAACCGTCAAAATATACGTTCTTTACGTCCCTGCTCTGTGCCTCTGGTCTGTCTGCCGGGCTGTGCTTCTGCGTGATGACCTCGTTTGCCGTCCCGGCGGACGGCCTTTCGCTGGTATGCGCGTGCATCCTTGCGGCGCTGCTCTTTTCCGCGCTGCTCCTGCTGCCGAAAAGCTGGATCTGGCTGCTGGCCATGGCTGCGCTTGCGGGCGGCGGGCTTTATATCCTGCGTGCGCAGCTGATCGAGAGCATTTCCGCGCTTGTGGCCGCCGTAACACAGCAATACTCCGAGGCGATTCCGGGCATTCAGACCGTTCATCTGACAGATACTTCCGGTATGGATGCAACGCTGATTCTGATCCTGATTGCCGCCCTCTATGCGCTTCTTTGCAGCTGGACGGTCATGCGCAGTGAAAGTCTTGTCTATCTGCTTGTTTTGACGCTGCCGGTTCTGGCGCTGTGCCTGATCATTCTGCAGACGCCTCCGGCGGCCTGGGCCATTTTGCTCGTTGTAGGCGTTCTTGCGCTGCTTCTTCTGACGCAGCTGCTCCGCGCACGGCAGGCAGGCGAGGGGAACCGGCTGGCGCTGCTTCTGGCCGCGCCGCTGGCGCTCTTGATCGGCTTGCTCGCCGTTCTGTTTCCGGCTGGTACGTATGACCGCGCCGAATGGTCCGACCATCTGCAGGAAACCATCTCCACAGCCGCAGATAAGCTGACGCTCTTCCGCCGCGACGCGAAGACCGGACAGGTGAAATTTTCTTCGCCCATCAGCCCCAGCACGCTCGGCAGCTATCTCTGGGATTCCAGCGTAACTG
>OLWK01001340.1_pt1 | contig 11186 bp, 11 predicted proteins | sample 1674141 | NCBI WGS metagenome assembly OLWK01 (sample SAMEA103958148, study PRJEB25191) | human gut metagenome | reverse complement strand
TGATGAAGCGTCTTGGATTCAAGAAGATTCACAAGAAGAACGGCAACGGCTGGGCGGTCATAGAGAAGGAAGGTAGCGAAATCAACAACGATGCCTTCATCGATCCCAACGATACCGTGGAGGACTAAGTATCTTACTTTCAACCCGTAAGTATGTTACTTTCAACCCGTAAGTATAATACTTAAACATCAAAAGCTATATGGATATAAGAAGCTATACGAAGCAGGAGCTGGCCCTGCTCTATTTCCCCGATTCGTCACCCGTGGTGGCAAGTGCTCATCTGATGCGTTGGATTTGCCGCAATCCCGACCTTCTGAAGAAGCTTCATGAAAGCGGATACGACAAGAACAGCAAGGAATTCACACCTATGCAAACTTCCTATATTATCTATTTTCTCGGCGAACCATAGGCTTCCAAGTATGAGAAAGTATGAGAAAGTATGAGAAAGTGTGAGCAAGTATGAGAAAGTATGAAGTGGCGTTTTAAGATTTCGTATCTTTGCATTGTCATTCAAAGAGGATGATGCTCCTGCCCCATCGGGGGTAGAAGGATACTATCACTAAATTAACCACTTTATGATTCAGTACGTGTTAAAAAAGAACATCAATGAGAAGATGCCGAATGCCTATGGCAAGTTCTTCGCCTATCCAGTCATCACTCAGACCTACGACATCGACCAGCTCGTAGATCACATGGCAAGTCACAACACCCCATTTTCGCGAGGAGCGATTAAGGGTATGATTACCGACATGGTAGCGTGCATCCGGGAGTTGGTGCTCCAGGGCATCGCAGTGAAGATTGCCGACCTCGCCATCCTCTCCATTGGTATCAAGAACAAGGCGGGAGCCGCTACCGAGAAGGAGTTCACCATCGCCAAGAACATCGAGGGCTTGAAGATTAGAGCTCGTGGCACGGGCGATTTCAGTTGCCTGAACCTCAGCCTCGACGGAACGCTGAAGAAGGCCTCTGCCCTGTTAGGGGATGGCACCACCACGGATACCAACCCGGATACCGGAAAGGATACCGGAAAGGATACCCCTGGTGGCGACAACACCGACCAGGGCGGTAGCGGAACCACTGGAGGCTCAGATGTAGGCATATAGTCCCAGCCTCCTGGCATCTGAAACAAGAGAAAGCGCATCGGCAGGATGCAGTCCGGAGTAATCCGAGGGCACATCAGGAATGAAATTCAACATTGTCAAATCATCGCCCTGAACGGATGCTTGCTCATCCTGCCCGCTTCCTTCTTGGTCTCCCACAGATCTCACAGATTTACACAGATAATTCTTCGTTGCAAGCAACGGTCTTATACTCATCAGGTCTCACTGCAAAAAACTCCGAAAGAGTCAATAATCTGTGAAAATCTGTGTAATCTGTGGGAAAAGTAATCACTAATCATTAATCACTAATTAACATGAAAAAGGAAACAATTCAGAAAGTAATCAACTTCGTTATCACTGTCCTCACTGCCGTCCTCAGCGCCTTCTGTGTGCAGAGCTGCAAGGGCTAAGGTAATTAATCAATAATCACTAATCATTAATCACTAGACAAGATGAAGAATCAAAGAAAAATCAATCTGATCGTGGTACATTGCAGTGCCACACGTATTAACCAGGACTTCCCTGTAGAAGCCTTGGAAGCCTGCCACAAGGCCCGTGGTTTCCACTCCATCGGTTACCACTATTACATTACGAAGGATGGCGTGGTCTATCCCTGCCGTCCAGAAACCGAGGTGGGTGCTCACGCCCGCCACTACAACGCCCACAGCATCGGAATCTGCTACGAGGGTGGTCTCGACGAGAAAGGCAAGCCTGCCGATACTCGCACTCCAGCCCAGAAGGAATCTCTGGAAGACCTCCTCTACAGTCTCGCCCTCGACTATCCCGGTGCCGAGATCCTAGGTCATCGTGACCTCCCCTGGGTTCGCAAGAGCTGTCCTTGCTTTGATGTCAAGGAATGGCTGAAGGGAATCGACTTCCAGCTCTAGAATGCCCGGACTGTTCCCAGATATTCGAGTTATTCGTATTCAAAATTATCCCAGCTTGTAGCAATACAGGTTGGGATTTTTATTATCCGTGAGATCTGTGTGCAGGTGTAACAATGCTTTATGGATTAATTTCATGATAAGGATCAAAAAAGAGAATGTGAATCATTCCATTCCTTCCTACCATAACATATACCCTAGGATTTCTTATGTTTCTGGTTCTATCTGCATGGTTATGGTTGTTCGTGTCTAGCGCAAAATGGAAGATAAGCGGATTAGCCTTGGCTATCCTTGGGTCAATCTTATCGAATATCTTCTTGATATTGCCTCTAACATCCGTACGATAGAAATGAAGCTTATATCCCGCATTATCTCGAATGTCATTGATGGTTTGCTCAGAGAACTCTCTCATGCGCTCGAAATAAAGGTTTGCCTCATTTCCCTCAAACGACTGGTCAAATCCATATCCAGTTTTCCCAAGGTCTATCTGATCTTCCCCCTATTCCTATCGTATCTCTGCTTATAATAATCGTGCATGGTATCCAGAGAAATTTCCACGCATGAGTAATCGTATGGCATCAGACCTTCACGCTTCTCGCTCCATGGCTTTTCGCTATGCGTCAAGAGGATAAGTTGGTTCTGGGTTCGTGACCCATAGAGCATGATGACACGTTCGGTCAGAGCTATCTCTTCCTTTTCCAAGCCCATTTTATCCAACAGCTGTTTTTCCTTAACAGCTGGGTCATCGCCATCAGCGACAAAGTTACTCATCTTCAAATGGTCACACATTCCTGGCACCATATCCTTATAGATATGATAAATCTCAGGATAAACAGGACCATTTACCCAAGCCTGTGGCGCACAATCAAACAATTGATTCTCTCGCCCAAAGCCTACCATATGCCAAGCCTGCTCATAATAGAGTATCTTTTGGAGTTTCAAAGGACTAACAGTCAATCCCTTCATCAGCATAGTTATGCCGACGTAAGATGCATAGTCCTTTATATCTACAGTTCTCATATTCTTCTTTTTTAAAAATCCGATTGCAAAGTTACACTTTTCTCCCGAATCCTCCAAGCGAAATTGAGAAAAAGACAGAACAGTTCTAAAAAATCCGTGCTATTCGAGTTATTCGTGTTCAAAATCATCCCAGCTTGTAAGTTCTAAAAAGCTTATGGGTTGGGATTTTTTCTTCGTTTATTCACATCATTTCCCCAACGCATTCTTTACCGCCTTTACGCCAGCATCGCCTAAGACTTGCTTTACGGCCCCTTTAATCGCTTGTTTAACAACATACTTAGGATCCACAACAATGTTGCAAAGCATCTCTAGGGCGTTACTTTCATCCTCAGTCTCAGTGAAGACCTCAAACAAAATTGGATTCTCATTCTTTTCTGATGATAAGAACTTGTCAACAACTGCAAGAAACTCGTCTTTATTAGTTGCACTAAGGTATTCATATCCCAAATCAGTTGCATAATCCTTTACCAATTTATGAGATTTATTTCCATAATGACCAGCTGCAGCAACAAATTCATCAGCCTCTTCTCCCAGGAATGCACAAGGATGTCGATAATTTCGGAACTCATTTCCCTTACCATTGTTGATAAGCATAATGCGAACATTATTACCTACATGACGATTACCAACAACATTCATATCATAGAAGAATGCTAAGTCACCAAATACTCCAATAAACAGTTTTTCGGGATGGACAAAAGACGCTCCCATCATTGTAGAGACACCGCCGTCAATACCAAATCCACCTACATTGCATTTTGCCTGAATACCAGCAGGAAGTTTAAAGAAGTTCCAAGAACGAAGACTATGATAAATACCAAAATGGATTTCACAACCTGCAGGAAGCTTGTTAACCATATGTTGAGCCATCCAAATATTACTAAAAGGCAAATCTGGTAATTTTCCTATAACCTGCTCAACTTCTTTATTCAAGCTATCTAAATATTCGTGACGATTTGTTCCTTCCTTGGCATAATGCTTAAAGAACTCTACCTCCGGCATCATGAAAACCCGACGCAAATTTCCAAAAGTATCACGAAGAGCACCATCAGGGTTAACTCGCCATACATGATTGGCAGAACAAATAAATCCATCACCCGAAACCTCACCTATATGAATACTTAAGTTTGTTTTTGTTAATGGTGATGCCCACTGGTTTTGACCACAAAGTATTTGTGAATGAACTTCGTATTTACCACGATAGCCGCTAGTATGATCACAACATACGATGGCATCATAGGTTGCACAGAATGCATCAACAGCCTGGGTTAACTCCTCAGAAAAATCTGCATGAGAGCCTATTCTAACCATGATTTTCCCATCTTGTGGAAGTTCTGGCCATTCCTTTTCAAAAACAGTATGACGATAAATCGCATTTGCGTGTGGCAATTCTTTAACACTAAAATCCTTACTATATCTTGTGTACATATTAATATGAGCAGGTCCACCACCATTCAAAGTCAAAGCCAGCATAGCCTTGTTTGCCTCTATCTCACAATAACGTTCATCTTCAGAATCTTTGACCATAGGTATGGTTACACTTTCCATAGCAATGTCATTTGGTATGTTTCGGCGATCAATTTGCTGATCGATCAAATGACCGACTTTGTGATTACCTCTAGTAGAAGTAATGGCAAGAACAGGCAGCTTACGATAATATGCTTCAGTCAATCCTGGCATATAGTTTCGGGAAGCTGTAGCACCAGTACAACTGATAGCCACAGGTTCGCCTGTCTCTGCAGCCATGCCGCAAGCCAAATAAGCGGCACTGCGTTCATCTACAGATGACCATATCTGAAACCATGGGTCATTTTCAATACTAACTACAAAGGTCATATTGGTTGTTCCAGGTGAAGCTATCACCCGATGAATACCATGAGCCTTCAACAAAGCTATGACAATTTGAACATTCCGTTCATTGGTATATTTAAATTTTGATTCCATCTTATTGATTTATTTCCAACGTGCATTAATTGTTTTTCCCTCATTACATACTAATATCTGACCATTCAGGCAGTTTGAAGCATCAGAGAGAAGGAAAGCGGCAACTTCTGCAACTTCCTCTGGCAGGTAATAGCGATGAGTAATATTACCATAACGCAAATCGCCATTGGCATCTCCACCGACCATATCTGATACGGTAACTCCAGGAGCAACGGCATTAATTCTGTAACCTTCGTTCACATAACGATAAGCTAGTCCTTGAACCAAACTATTCAATGCTGCTTTCGTCAAACCATAAGGTCGCTCATCAACCGTCATGCTAGTCTCAGATGAAGTAAAGAGGATATTCTTAGTTCCTGCTACATGAGTTTCATTACATTTTTCAATGAAAGCCTGGGTTAAGAAGAAGCATCCTCTTAAATTCGTACCAACCTGTGAATCGAACTGTTGAGGTGAAACAGCCAAGAATCCTTCTTCATGGAGTGATATACCAGCATTGTTGACCAAGCAATTAATACCTCCTAACATTTGATCGGCTTTGTCGATAAACTCCTTAAATGACGTTGTATCTTGAACATCCAAAGGCAGAAATAGGCAATTGATTTCTGATGCACTCTGCTTCAATGTCTGTTCATTACGTCCAGCAATTAAGACCTTAGCTCCTTCAGATACGAATTTCTTTGCCATAGCAAATCCCAAGCCTCTACCTCCACCAGTAATGACTATCTTTTTGCCCTTTAAATGTTCGTTTGGGGCAAGATAGTGAATGTTGGCGTAAATAGGCTTGGCCTCGCCATGAAGCAAAAAAGAAATCGTATGCTTCAACTTAGATTTTATTCCCATTATTTCTTTATCTTTTTGGTTATTTCTTTCACCTTATTATATATAAAAGCTCGTTCATTATTCTCTAAACCTATAAGCATTACTGATGACAACAGAATTGTTTCTACGATAACTACAGAACTCGCCATTCTAGCAATAATATTATCAAACAGATGCCAAGGAATGAAAATTAGTATAATACCCAATGCCAATACCGGCAAAACATATCTTAACATCGAACGAATATAGACACTTAGCGGAAGGGCGAACATTCTTCTACCAAGTATTAATTGAGTAATAAACACAATTACCTTAAAGAAGATAAGCATGCCGTAAAGAGCCTCAGGAGACATACCTAACTTTAAGATTACATAAGCACATGCTATATTTACAGCATATATTATAGTCAAGGCAATCTCATATATCTTTATCTTTCCATTTGCCAAGATTCCCGTTATCAATCCTGTGGTAAAGCAATCTACAAAGGAATAAAAGAGAATGAGTGAAACAAAGCTACTTGTATGAAGAGGAACTTCTACCAACCATAATCCTAAGAGATCATCTATATTCACAATAATAGGTACTATCAACAGAAGCATGAGAAAAGCAGAAAACTTGGTACTGCGAATGATGAGCTTATTCATTGACTCATATTCACCGGCTGCATATTGCTTTGTGATTTGTGGTTCTACAGCTGTCATGAAGTTGGTGACAAAGCGATTGACCATCGCATTTACCTGGTTTGCCACACCCTGGGCTGCATTTACAAGTGTTCCACAGAATATGTTTAACAACAAGGTCATTCCCTGGTCTTTGGCCACTACTGCAGCATTGCCCCAAAAGGCCCATCCGATAAAACCAAACATTTTCTTCAGTAAGGTCTTATCCATACAGAAGGAATATCTGCATTCCTCAAACTTTCGCTTACAATATATCCAATAAATAATCTGTGTCGTCAAATTTGCCAAACACAGTAAAAGCGCATAAATTACCAGTCGGTCAATAGGTGATACATATAATGCATATACTATGAGTAACTTAACAAACACATCATATAACGTAAAATAGGCATAAATACCCATACGCTCATGAGAGATGATTGATGATGTGTAGGGTACGTTGATAAGGTTGATTACAAAGGTAGCGATGGAAAATTGCAACACAATATTGGCTGCCCCCATACGTTCAGCAGGAATATTAAGTTTATTGTTCAAAAACCAAATACCCGCAACCTCTGCAATAACAATCATAGCAGCAGCTATCAATAAATGGATATTGACTGCTGTTACGAAAGTCTTTCTCAACTGATCTCTATCTCCGACACCTAAAGCAAAGGTTAGGAATCGGCTTGTGGCAACAGACATAGCTCCTGTCAAGACAGAGAACATGGTAACCAAACCTCCAACTACATTATAGATACCATAATCTGATGCTCCTAAAGCATCGAGGATGACGCGGCTTGTAAACAAGCCGACAGCCATCATCACAAACATTCGAAAATAGAGAAGAATCGTATTTTTAGCTATACGCTTATTGTTTGAAGCACTTTCTATTGTCATTTTATTTCAAATGTCTTATTTTCATTATTTTTCTCAATATCCTTCTTACCAAAGATTTACAGCGAGAAGGGAACAAATAAAAGAATGCGACCCAATAAGATGGGATGTGATTACCATGAGCTATGGCAAAATCGACATTGTCCTTGGCAAAGATATTTTTATTATAATCTAATCTTAATCTGCATTTATAACTATAAGCTACTTTTTTGTATTTACTAATATCAAACACGTGTGCATATTTTTCTAACAGACCTAATGACTCAATAGCTATAAGGGTTCTAAGACATTTGGGACAGATTCCACAATTAACTGCGGAATGATGATTCGACCAATGATCAACACAAACATTGAGATACTCTTGCGTAGGTAAATATTGTACAATCTCTTCTGTTTTCTGTGTTCTTGTATACTGAGCACCATCCGTTATAATTTCAATACATTCTGTACTCAACATAGGATTTAGGAATGTATCTGCAAGTTCTGCTAAATCAGTTGTTATAGGATTAAACGCCGTATACATTATCTCTGAATAGGAATCAGTACTTGAAAGATAATAATTTGCTATGCATTTTTGAAAAACTAAGATGGCACATGCTCTACAAAAAATACCTGCATCATATTCCCAGTATGGAAGATAAAAATCAAATAAATTTGAATCCAATGGGATATACGGCAGTCCTACTTTTTTAGGAAATCCCTTAAGCAAGTTATAACGTGCGTGAAACTTTTGTCGAGCACCTTCACCACCTCCGCCATGACTTCCGACATTAAAGAAGAATAAAGATGAAATTTTATATTCCTTTTGGTTTTCATTAACAAAATGGTCTACAAATGTAGAAAAAGAATCAACACCAGCAGAGAATCCTGTTCCTACCCCTTTTTCAATCTGCATTGCTTTAGCGTACCCCCCAACATTGAAGAGAATCTCATGCATCGTGGGTCTATATGCTTTCACTATTGATGGTACATAATGAGTTAAGTTGAAATGCAGTCGTTGTGAAACATTACCTTCAATAACAACATTTTCATTATAGAACATCGCAGGATAAATTGTAGCAACCATAAAAGCATCATAAACATCATCAGTGAGATACTTTTCAAAAATGGTTGGTACAGAAAACCAAATGCTATTAACAGTTGTGAACTTAGCATTCATATCGCAAATCAAGTAAGAATAACCCTCTTTGCGCTCTATTCTTAAATTAGATAATTTCATCGCCATGCCTCCTGTTTATTGTTAAACACTTGTTTGTTGTAAGTCAAACAGAAAGCACTAGAGTATTGGAAGGATCTATTGAGATTTACCCCCACCCGATTTAAATAAGAACTCTTTCATATTTGTAAACTTAATTTTGATATTTGTGACTAAATAGTTATTATTTATTCTATCTATTATGAACTTGCGTTCATTTTTTGTTAAACCTATTTGGAATTCTACTATAGCCGTTACTATAGTACTTACCAAACAAAGCAATACCAATCTTTTCCACCCTTCTTGCATAGAAAAGCGAATTACCATCGGTATCATAAAGCTTATACCCATAACAGGAAGCACTCGATATAAAACATCACGCACATACATCATAACTGGAAGTTTAACCATGTCTTTCAACAAATATAATCGTACTCCAAGTAAGATGGTATAAATTATAAAGTAAAGGATATAAGATATTTCAGGTGGATATCCTAATTTAAATGCTATCCATGAAAATGGGAAAACGAGACATCCTACTGTTGTGACTATGACTTGATATCTTTTGATATCACCTGTTGCGAACATTGAAGTTACTAAAGAATTTGCAAGGACAGTATCTACAAAGGAGGAAATGATTATCAATTGTAGAAATACCGCGGCATATTCTGGTACCGTTTTTAACCATATCATTAGAATGCTTTGCGTTTCCAAGATAATTGGTATAGCAAAAAACATCATCAAGAATGCAGAGAACTTAGCACTACGACATACAAGTTTATGCATATAGTCTAAATCACCTTGTGCATACGACTTAGTAATCTGAGGATTGACAGCTGTTGTGAAATTATTAACAAATTGCTTCAATGTTGCGTCTACTTGAGTTGCTATTCCACGAGCTGCATTAACAGCTACACCAAAATACAAGTTCATAAGAATATTCACACCTTGCGTATTAAGCATATAAGCGCCATTACCCAAGAAATTCCATCCAGCAAATCCTGTCATCTCTTTCAAAACCGGTTTGTCAAATACAAAATGATAAGTACATTCTTCAAAATGGCGTTTACAATAATAGCCATAAATGAATCGGATAACAGCACCGACACATAGTAAAAGTACTGCGTATGTCTTCAACCTATCAAATGGAGAGATTGTCAACATATAAACTATTATCAATTTCAAAGTGACTTCCACCACACTGATATACGCAAAGGCTGACATTTTTTCATGAGCTATAATTGCCGCATTGTAGGGTATACTCAGTAGATTGAGCACAAATGTGAGTATTGCACATTGGAATACCCAATTGGCAGCTACCATTCTATCAGCTGGTATATTCATCTTGGCATTTAAGAACCAGATACCAACGGCTTCGGCAATAATGATTATCAATACAGACATTCCTAGCTGTATATTTACACCTGTAGAGAAAATCGTCTTTAGCCTTTCTATGTTACCTTTGCCTAATTCGAATGTAATAAAGCGACTGATTGATGATGATAGAGAACCACTAAGTACAGAGAACATAGTTACGATTCCTCCAACCACATTATTAATACCATAATCCTCAACACCAAGTGTATTTAATATCACTCGTGATGTAAAAAGGCTTACTGCCATTGTAAAGAGCATTCGCACATACAACAGCAATGTATTTTTCGCTATTCGTTTGTTGTTATTTGATTGAAGTGACATAAATTATATCAAAAGAGACTTGCAATATTATTAATCACACTTGGAATACATTTCATAACATCCCACACTATCGTTGCTATGAGACTAAGGGCAAAGACCACACTACAATATTTCAATATTGTTTTCCATTTTATCGATTTATAAACCGTTTTGATAAAAATATTATACTTATCTCTTGTCTGTTGCTTATCATCGCCTTTCCAGCACCAATGATAGGCAATCAGCTTTCTTTGGTTATCATAATCTTTTCCTATATAACTTTGCCATCTCTCATAATTCAGCAAGCGGCAGTCCTTAAAGTCTGTATTTCCAGCGATCTGCTCATCTTCAGAGGAACCAACAAAAAAGAAATGTATCTTACTAAACGGCAAGAATGTCTTGTCTTTGGTTATTTCCTCATAAACTTTAGGATTCATCTCACGAACTTCATTGATTCTAAAATCAATCATTTCGGTTTTTGAAAAAGCACTTTGAAGAAAATCGTTTGATATATTTTCCTCGTAAAAGATACTATCTACGGGTATATCTTCCACTCGAAATCTAAAGTATAAATTTCGTTTGGGCTTCTTTTCAGATGTTGCAGGCTGAATTCCCCCATTTTTCTTGGGTGTTGATAATATTTTGACCGTTACTATTGAACCATAAGGCTTAACTTCAGCTACATTAAAGTTGTTTTCACCTAAGACATATAACCAAAATGGATGAGTGTTCTCTGAATTGGCTGAAGGCGATACACAAAAATAGCTCGGAGAACCGTTTATATTGCGGACAACATAATCATTATTAAAAAGCGTACACAACAATTCACTCTTAGACAAACTTTCTCCTAAATCTCTCAATGAGGCTTCCTCTACCTTAAACGGAAAATAAAAAGATACCGAACTGATATCCCTTGCCGTAACTACTCAGCACCCCCTATGGGCATGAGTAATCGTCTTACTGTTGTACTACAGCAAGAATTGCATTG
>OLWK01001334.1_pt1 | contig 11224 bp, 8 predicted proteins | sample 1674141 | NCBI WGS metagenome assembly OLWK01 (sample SAMEA103958148, study PRJEB25191) | human gut metagenome | reverse complement strand
GATATAAAATAAGGAGGATATGGCGATGATACAGGAAACTCTTAAGAAGGTAGCAGCAGGACAGGATCTTACATACGATGAGGCATATGCCAGCATGGATGAGATATTCAGTGGCCAGGTACCGGGAGAGACAACGGCGGGATATCTCACAGCGCTTCACATGAAGGGCGAGACGCTTGACGAGATAACAGCCAGTGCAAATGGAATGAGAGACCATGCGGAGTCTCTTCCACATGACGGAATAGATGTTCTTGAGATCGTGGGAACAGGCGGAGATTGTGCGAATTCATTTAATATATCGACAACGAGTGGTATAGTTGCAGCAGCGGCCGGAGTACCGATCGCAAAGCACGGTAACAGAAGCGTATCAAGCAAGAGTGGAGCAGCGGATGTACTTGAGGCTCTTGGTGTAAATATCTCCATATCACCTGAAAAGATGGGCAAGGTTCTCGCTGAGTGCAACATGAGCTTTATGTTTGCTCAGGTTTATCACAAGGCGATGAAATATGCAGGTCCGGTCAGAAAGGCACTTGGAATACCGACAGTATTCAATATCCTTGGTCCTCTTACCAACCCGGCAAAGGCTCAGATGCAGATCATGGGAGTATACAAGGAGGAGCTTGTTGATCAGATGGCTCCTGTACTTGTTGGTCTTGGCGTAAAACGGGGACTTGTCGTATACGGACAGGATTGTCTGGATGAGATGTCCATGAGCGCACCTACAACAGTTGCAGAGATCAAAGATGGCGAGATCACAAAGTACGAGATCAAGCCAGAGAATTTCGGATTTGAGAGATGCAGCAAGGAGGATCTGGTGGGCGGCGATCCTGAGGAAAACGCGCAGATTACCCGCGATATCCTGTCAGGCAAGATCAAAGGAGCCAAGAGAAATGCAGTTGTACTGAACGCAGCAGCTTGTATCTACATTGCAGGCAAGGCAGACTCCATAGCGGATGGAATAAAGGTTGCAGAGGACGTGATCGACAGTGGCATGGCTGCTGAGACGCTTGATGCATTTGTAAGACTGACAAATGAGTAGATAAGTTTCATCACAGACTATGATAGAAAGTTGTATAGAGAGGTAAGAGATGATATTAGATGAGATAGCTGCAAAGACAAAGGAACGTGTGGCGGAGCAGAAGAAAAAAGTTCCTCTTGAGGAGATGAAGAGACAGGCACTTGATATAGTTGCCAGAGAGACGGATAACGGCAGCAGCCCATATAGTAAGTTCCCATTTAGAGATAATTTGGCAGCGGATGGAATATCGTTTATCTGTGAGGTCAAGAAGGCATCGCCTTCCAAGGGGCTTATCGCACCGGACTTTCCTTATGTTGAGATCGCAAAGGAATATGAGGCGGCTGGTGCTTCAGCCATATCGGTGCTCACTGAGCCGTTTTATTTCCAGGGAAGCAATCAGTTCCTGATGGATATAAAGAAAGAGGTAAATATACCGCTGCTGAGGAAGGATTTTACAGTTGACGAGTATATGATATATGAGGCAAAGGTCATAGGAGCCTCGGCGGTGCTTTTGATTTGCGCAATATTGGAAGACGAGCAGCTTGCCTCATATCTTCGGCTTGCGCATGAACTTGGGATGTCGGCTCTGGTTGAGGCTCACGATGAGGATGAGGTCAGACGGGCGATAGCCTGCGGAGCCGGCATCATCGGAGTGAACAACAGAGATCTAAGAACATTTACGGTGGACATCATGAACAGCGTTCGTCTTAGAAAGCTGATACCGGATACGGTGCCAGCCGCCCATATGGGGACGGAGGTACCTGTCACTGGTACAGGAGCTGCGGCTGACACTTTAGCACCCCAGAAGATGGTGTATGTGTCTGAGAGTGGAATCAAGGCAAAAGAGGACATAGACAGGCTCAAGGCAAATGGAACTGATGCGGTGCTCATAGGTGAGACATTTATGAGAAGCCCTGACAAGAAGAAGTTGTTTGCGGAACTTAGAGGCGAGTAACATATTATTATAGAAGAAACACAATACAAAAGTGTAGAAATTACATTTGAAAATATATCTGAGAAGACAAAAACAGGAGGAGAAACATATGTCAAAAGGCAGATTTGGCGTTCACGGCGGCCAGTATATTCCAGAGACTCTGATGAATGCGATGCTGGAGCTGGAGGAGGCTTACAAGAAATATAAGGATGATCCGGAGTTCAACAGAGAACTCACGGAGATGCTCAACGAGTATGCGGGAAGACCTAGCAGACTTTACTATGCGGAGAGAATGACAAAGGATCTGGGCGGTGCAAAGATCTACCTCAAGAGAGAGGATCTGAACCACACAGGAGCGCACAAGATCAACAACGTAATCGGACAGATGCTCCTTGCCAAGAGAATGGGCAAGACAAGAGTTATCGCGGAGACCGGTGCCGGACAGCATGGAGTTGCAACAGCTACAGTTGCAGCCATGATGGGCATGGAGTGTGAGATATACATGGGCGAGGAGGACACGATCAGACAGGCTCTCAACGTGTACAGAATGAGACTTCTGGGTGCAAAGGTTCATCCGGTAAAGACTGGAACAGCCACACTGAAGGATGCGGTATCTGAGGCATTCCGTGAGTGGACAAGCAGGATCGATGATACACACTATGTACTCGGCTCAGTCATGGGACCATATCCTTTCCCTGAAATCGTCCGTGATTTCCAGGCTGTGATAAGTAAAGAGATCAAGGCACAGCTCATGGAGAAGGAGGGAAGACTTCCTGATGTCGTCATGGCATGTGTGGGTGGCGGTTCAAATGCCATCGGAGCTTTCTACGATTTTATACCTGACGAGAGCGTCAGATTGATCGGCTGTGAGGCAGCAGGCAGAGGTGTTGATACATTTGAGACAGCGGCAACTATTGCGACTGGAAAGCTTGGTATATTCCACGGCATGAAGTCCTACTTCTGTCAGGATGAATTTGGCCAGATCGCACCTGTATATTCTATCTCAGCGGGACTTGACTATCCGGGAATCGGACCTGAGCACGCATACCTTCACGACATCGGACGTGCAGAGTATGTGGCGATCACAGATGACGAGGCAGTTGATGCATTTGAGTATTTGTCAAGGATCGAGGGAATCATCCCTGCGATAGAGAGCGCACACGCTGTGGCTTACGCCATGAAGCTGGCACCTACAATGGACAAGGATAAGATAATAGTGATCAATGTATCAGGACGTGGTGACAAGGACGTTGCAGCCATCGCAAGATACAGAGGGGAGGATCTTCATGAGTAATATAGCAAAAGCATTTGAACATGGAAAAGCATTTATACCATTTGTGACATGTGGCGATCCGTCGCTGGATGTGACAGAGGAGGTAGTATACGCAATGGTTGAGGCCGGTGCAGACCTTATAGAGCTGGGAATCCCATTCTCAGACCCGACAGCCGAGGGCCCGGTCATTCAGGGCGCAAATATAAGAGCGCTTGCAGGCGGCGTGACGACAGACAAGGTATTTGACCTTGTGAGAAAGCTCCGCAAGAAAGTGACAATACCTATGGTGTTCATGACATATGCAAATGTCGTGTTCTCGTACGGTTCGGAGAGATTCATCAGCACATGCAAGGAGATCGGCATAGACGGTCTGATCCTTCCTGACATTCCTTACGAGGAGAAGGACGAGTTTGACGGAATCTGTAAGCAGTATGATGTGGATCTCATTTCACTCATCGCACCTACATCCCATGAGAGAATATCCATGATCGCAAATGATGCGAGTGGATTTGTATACTGCGTGTCATCACTCGGTGTAACCGGAACCAGAACCAAGATCACCACAGACATAGGAGCAATGGTCGATCTGGTGAAGAAGGCGAAGGACATCCCTTGCGCTGTAGGTTTCGGAATATCCACACCTGAGCAGGCAAAGCAGATGGCGGAGAAGTCAGATGGTGTCATTGTCGGTTCAGCCATCGTCAAGCTGTGTGCCCAGTACGGCAAGGACTGTGTGCCTTATGTGAGAGATTATGTGAAGAGCATGAAGGATGCGATAAGGTAGGAAATTATAGATACTAATTGGGGTATGCATTTGTGGATGCATATTTAAGAGAGTCGGAGAAATCTGGCTCTCTTGTGTTTTATAGATATATTTATAAATATGTTGACACCACAATTAGTTTTTGATATAACATATACATCAGCGATTGCTGATATCCATAATGAAAACTGAATAAATCATATTTTAAGTAGAAGAGTTTGAAAACATGATGAGTAGCAAGTGCTACAAGTCTGCGATCATGACTCTTTTTTTGTTGCCTTTTGGGCATGGGGCAGATTTCAAATGAAAACTGAATATGCATCTGCCCGGTATCCGGGGCAGCAAAGAATACGGACACAGCGACTGTCGTCGGCTGAAAAATGACAGACCGGGGAGCAGGCACCATGGAGGTGTGAGCTGGTAAAGCTTCAGATAACACATTGACAACATTTTGTAGATTTATTTTAGGTTTATTTTTTCATTATGGAGGTAACGATTATGAGATATTCATTTACAGAAAAGACATCACACAGACAGCAGGAGACAGCATACATGCTTTATATGATCATCGGCAGCTATTTTCACAGATGCAGCTGCAGATCAAAGGCGTTGGAGGAGAATCTCTTCCTTTATTATAAAGAGCTTGGAGAACGCAGACAGATAGATAAAGAGAGACAGATCATCAGAGTCAGCGAGGGTGTGCTGAAAGACAATATGACAGATCTTGCGGAGATGAATGCTGAGGTGGTTATCTCAAGGGCAGATGATCTGTATATATTAAGATTTTACACAGGATTTGAGAGGGTCGTGGTGACTGTCGATGAGAAAGGCTGCTATGAGATAAGCCTGGGTAGGGATGAACTAGCGGCATAGAGGGTGTTGTGAGCAAACAGATGAAGTATAGTGGCAGTTGTTCAGGGGATAAATAAACTTGAGCAACTGCCGTGTTTTTACTTGATATGGGAACTAATGTTCGATATAATAGATGCAGGCTTTAGCCTAGAGTAGGAGACTTTTATGGATCATTTTGAATTGGTATCGGAATACAAGCCCACCGGAGATCAGCCGGAGGCAATAGAAAAATTGGTAAAGGGTTTTCAGGAAGGTAATCAGTTTGAGACGCTGCTGGGTGTAACCGGATCTGGTAAGACTTTTACCATGGCGAATGTCATACAGCAGCTGAATAAGCCCACGCTTATACTTGCACATAACAAGACTCTGGCGGCGCAGCTTTATGGGGAGATGAAGGAGTTTTTTCCGAACAATGCGGTGGAGTATTTTGTCTCCTACTACGATTATTATCAGCCGGAAGCATATGTGGCTTCCACGGATACCTATATTGCAAAGGATTCGTCTATCAATGACGATATTGACCGGATGAGACATAGTGCCACAGCTGCGCTCATAGACAGAAAAGATGTCATAGTGGTTGCATCTGTGTCGTGTATATATGGTATCGGTGATCCGGACGAGTACAGGAATCAGATGCTCTCATTCAGAGTGGGCATGATAAAGGACAGGGATCAGGTCATCGATGAGCTGACAGATATACAGTATGATAGGAATGACATGGATCTGCAGAGAGGCACGTTCAGAGTGCGCGGGGATGTACTTGAGATAATTCCTGTGTCAACATTTGACGATGGAATAAGGATAGAATTCTTCGGGGATGAGATAGACAGGATCACAGAGTTTGATCCGCTCACCGGAGAGGGAAAGAGAGATCTGACATATACATGCCTGTTTCCGGCATCCCACTATGTAGTTGGACAGGAGAAGATGGAGAAGGCGCTGAAGAGGATAGAGGCGGAGCTCAAGGACAGAGTTGCTTACTTCAAGTCAAAGGATAAACTCATCGAGGCACAGCGTATCGAGGAGAGAACTAACTTTGATATGGAGATGATGAGAGAGACTGGATTTTGCTCTGGTATAGAGAACTATTCCGGTCCGCTGGCTGGAAGATCAGCCGGAGAGACGCCGAGCACACTGCTGGATTTCTTTGATGATGACTTTCTTCTTATTATAGATGAGTCACATATGACGGTGCCTCAGGTCGGTGCGATGTATTCTGGAGACCGTTCCCGTAAGATGAATCTGGTGGACTATGGATTCAGATTGCCATCGGCACTTGACAACAGACCACTCAACTTCTCGGAATTTGAGCAGAAGCTTGATCAGGTCATGTTTGTATCAGCCACACCGGGCAAATACGAGGAGGAGCACCAGATGCTTATGGCTGAACAGATCATCAGACCTACAGGACTTCTTGATCCGCCGGTTGAGGTCAGACCGGTGGAAGGTCAGATAGATGATCTGCTGAAAGAGGTTCGCAAGGAGACCGAGCAGGGACACAAGGTACTTGTGACAACACTTACCAAGCGTATGGCTGAAGATCTCACCAGCTATATGAGGGACAATGATATAAAGGTAAAATATCTGCACTCGGATATAGACACCATGGAGAGAGTTGAGATAGTGAGAGATCTCCGCCTTGGAGTATTTGATGTGCTTGTTGGAATCAACCTTCTGAGAGAGGGTCTTGATATACCGGAGATCACACTGGTGGCAATACTGGATGCTGATAAGGAAGGTTTCCTGCGATCGGAGACATCACTCATCCAGACCATAGGAAGAGCAGCCCGAAATGTGGATGGACATGTCATCATGTATGCGGATACTATCACGGGTTCTATGAAGTATGCCCTCGATGAGACGAGCAGACGTCGTGAGATACAGCAGAAGTATAATGAGGAACATGGAATAACCCCTAAGACTATAGAGAAGAGCATAAGGGATCTCATAACCATAGAGGTGAAGAAGGAGGAACTTCCAGAGGAGGATAAGGACGCTGAGTCCATGACGAAGAAGGAGCTTCAGAAGGTTATCGCCAAGCTGACCAAGAAGATGAATATGGCGGCAGCAGACCTCAACTTTGAGGTGGCGGCAGAGATCAGGGATCAGCTCAAGGTGTATAAGGCGGCACTGAGAGATTATGATAAGGACTGAAATATAAATAATAAAGAGAAAAGGTTAGATCAAGATGGAAGACAATAAGAATTATGAACGTGGTGAGCATCTGGAGAATATAACGGATGCGAGCATGAAAGATGATGATTATTTCAACGCCAGCAGGAATATTGACAGGAAGTATATTACTATTGAGGGCGCACGTGAAAATAATCTGAAGAATATCAATGTTAAGATTCCAAGGGACAAATTTGTTGTCGTGACAGGACTTTCGGGATCAGGTAAGTCTTCACTGGCATTTGACACGATATATGCGGAGGGACAGAGACGATACATGGAGTCGCTGTCCTCCTATGCGAGACAGTTCCTTGGACAGGCTGAGAAGCCGGACGTGGACAAGATAGAGGGACTTTCCCCTGCAATCTCCATAGATCAGAAGTCAACAAACAGAAATCCTCGATCCACAGTTGGCACTGTCACTGAGATATACGACTATTTCAGACTTCTCTATGCCAGAGTGGGAATACCACACTGCCCGAACTGTGGTAAGGTCATAAGCAGACAGACGGTTGACCAGATGGTGGATGAGATCATGAAACTACCTGAGAGGACAAAGTTCATGGTGCTTGCGCCTGTGGTCAGAGGCCGAAAGGGAGAGCATGTAAAGCTGCTGGAGAAGGCAAAGAAGAGCGGATTTGTCAGAGTGGTTGTCGATGGCAGCATGTATGAGCTGTCGGAGGAGATAAAGCTCGATAAGAACAAGAAGCACAGTATAGATATAGTTGTCGATCGTCTGGTTGTAAGACAGGATGTGGAGAGGCGACTCACAGATTCCATAGAGACCGCACTTCAGCTTGCAGAGGGGCTTATGAAGATTGAGGTGATCGGGGAGAGGGATGAGAATGGTGTTCAGAAGGAGAATACCATTATCAATTTCTCAGACAGCTTTTCATGCCCGGATTGCGGAATCAGCATAGATGAGATAGAGCCGAGAAGCTTTTCGTTCAACAATCCATTTGGCGCATGCCCGACATGTGCAGGTCTTGGCTTCAAGATGGAATTTGATCCGGATCTTATGATACCCGATCAGAGTTTGTCGATAAATGATGGAGCCATAGTGGTTCTGGGATGGCAGTCGTGCAATGATGGCAAAAGCTATTCAAATGCAATACTCAGGGCACTCAGTGCGGAGTATGGATTCTCTCTTGATACGCCATTTCAGGATTATCCACAGGATATCAAGGATCTCTTATTATATGGAAAGAACTCTCGCCCGGTTAAGGTGTACTATAAGGGACAGCGCGGGGAGGGAGTGTATGATATAACATTTGAGGGACTCATAAAGAGTGTTGCCAGAAGATACAGGGAGACATCTGCGGAGTCCACAAAGGCTGAGTATGAGACATTCATGACGATAACTCCTTGTGAGGTCTGTGGTGGCAAGAGACTTAAGCCTACAGCCCTTGCGGTGACGGTTGGAGATAAGAATATTGCTGAACTTACAGAACTACCTATCACAGAACTTGCAAAGTTCATGAAAGATCTGGAGCTCACTGACAGACAGAAGATGATAGGTGCGGCCATACTCAAGGAGATAAGGTCGAGACTGCATTTTCTTATTGATGTGGGACTTGACTATCTGTGTCTGAGTAGAGGTACAAGCACGCTCTCAGGTGGAGAGGCACAGAGAATAAGACTTGCCACGCAGATAGGTTCAGGTCTGGTCGGAGTTGCATATATTCTGGATGAGCCAAGTATCGGACTTCACCAGAGGGACAATGACAAGCTGATAGCAGCGCTCAAGAATCTGAGAGACCTTGGAAATACGCTTATCGTTGTAGAGCACGACGAGGATACCATGAGGGCGGCGGATCACATTATAGATATAGGACCGGGAGCCGGTGCAAATGGTGGATATGTGGTAGCTGAGGGTACGGCTGAAGACATTATGAAATGTGAGAATTCTATCACCGGTGACTACTTAAGCGGCAGGAAGAAGATAGAGGTTCCAGATGTGAGGAGAAAGCCAACCGGATGGCTCACTGTCAAGAATGCTTATGAGAACAATCTCAAGCATATAGATGTGGACATACCACTTGGAATCATGACATGTGTGACGGGTGTGTCTGGTTCAGGAAAGAGTTCTCTGGTAAATGAGATCTTGTACAAGAAGCTGGCGAGAAGACTCAACAAGAGCAGGATTAAAGCAGGAAAGCACGACCATATCATCGGTTATGATGCTTTGGATAAGATTATCAATATAGACCAGTCACCTATAGGTAGAACGCCGAGATCCAATCCGGCTACTTATACAGGTACATTTGATCTGATAAGGGATTTGTTTGCTGGAACCAAGGATGCCAAGGCAAGAGGTTACGGCAAGGGAAGATTCAGCTTTAATGTATCTGGTGGACGATGCGAGGCGTGTCGAGGAGATGGAATAATCAAGATAGAGATGCACTTCCTGCCAGATATATATGTGCCATGTGAAGTGTGCGGAGGAAAGAGATATAACAGGGAGACTCTGGAGGTCAAGTACAAGGGCAAGAGTATCAATGAAGTCCTTGACATGACAGTTGACGAGGCATGTGAGTTCTTTGCAAATGTGCCAAGGATACTGAGGAAGATAGAGACTCTCCGCGATGTTGGACTCGGATATATCAAGCTGGGTCAGCCATCCACCACTCTGTCGGGCGGAGAGGCGCAGAGAATCAAGCTTGCAACAGAGCTTTCGAGACGAGGAACAGGAAAGACGATATATGTGCTTGATGAGCCAACCACGGGACTTCATTTTGCTGATGTGCACAGACTTGTGGATATACTCAGAAGGCTCAGCGAGGGCGGCAACACAGTTGTGGTTATCGAACATAATCTTGACGTTATCAAGACCGCAGATTATATTATTGACATGGGACCTGAAGGAGGCGCTGGCGGTGGAACGGTCATTGCCAGAGGAACTCCTGAGGAAGTTGCGAAGATACCTCAGTCCTATACAGGACAGTATCTGAAGAGGTATCTCGATATGTAAGGGATGTGTCGAATAATTACATCGGAGGTAGATGACGAACATGGATGAACAGAATAGAGTAGAAGATATTGACAGAGTTGATGGCGGGTCGACTTCTGAGCAGAATCTGGAGCAGGAAAAGGCTATGATGGCTGAGAATAGTCAGGTAGCACAGCCAGCTCAGTCACTGTATCAGCATATGCCACAGTATGGCCAGCCGGTGCAGCAGATGCCGCAGTACGGTCAGCCAGCCCAGCAGCCATATCAGCCACAGTCACAGTATAGCCAGGGAGCACAGCCAATGCAGACACCATACCAGCAGATGCCGCAGTATGGCCAGCCAACCCAGCAGCCATACCTGCCACAGTCGCAGTATGGCCAGCCAACCCAGCAGCCATACCAGCCACAGTCGCAGTACGGCCAGCCGGTACAGCCAACGCCATACAACAACCCTATGGGTTATATGGGATATGAGAACAGGCAGAACATACCTGATGATGTTAAGAAGGGATCCACACATGTACCTAATATGTTAAACCTGATCGGCATTATCATGGCTGTTGTATCAGTATTTATTCCTTATGCTTATATGGGGACAGATGCCAGAAGCATAGTTGGAGTGTTTGGGATAAATGTACTGTCAATGCTTGTTATGGCGGTAGTTATCATAGCAGACGTGATCTGTGCATTTATCAACAAGGCAGGCTGTTATATAGCAGACCTTGTTATATCTATAGTTGTTGGCGGAATATTGATATTTGAATTTGTTCTGTCATTGATAGATCTTGGAAAGCTAGATGCAGCGGCAAATGCAAGACTCGGAGTCGGTGCATGGATCAGCGTGGCAGCGGCACTTTTCATGCTGATATCAGTTCCTATATGGTGGACAATCAGCAGAAAAAAGGATAAGGCAGAGAAGCAAGATTAGAATTTAGAAATTTATATTAGTGAAGATAAAAAATAATATAAAAGAAAAACAAGTAAGAATAAGAACCCCATCATGGCTTGTACAAGCTGTGATGGGGTTCCTTTAAGTTTACGTGAGCGATACTTGTCCGAAAGCTGTCGAACAGTTTATCGTTACATTTGTTAATTGTTCTGTTAAAGATCTGTTAATTAGTCGTTAGCCTTACCAACTGATCCGAAGAGTTCCATCTTCTCCTTAACAGTAGCCTTGATAGCCTCGAAACCAGGAGCGAGAAGCTTTCTAGGATCAAATCCCTTGCCCTCAAGATCCTTACCAGCCTCGATGTACTTTCTTG
>OLWK01001333.1_pt1 | contig 11230 bp, 10 predicted proteins | sample 1674141 | NCBI WGS metagenome assembly OLWK01 (sample SAMEA103958148, study PRJEB25191) | human gut metagenome | reverse complement strand
CTAAACCATTGGTCAACCGTTGTTTCGGTGGCAACAAAAACTTCTTCGTGCTTGTCGGCATATTTCGCTTCTTCCATCCAATTCCTTGCTTCGGGAATAGTCTGAAAATATTTCTCATGCCTTTTTCCTGTTTTATCAACAAATCGTGCGCTGTATAAACCGTCCTTTCTTTGGTAGATACCCTTACCGCAGTCTTTTCCTTTGAGATTTTTTCCCATGAAATGCTCCTTTCCCTTGAAGGGAAATGGACGCACTGCTACACGATAAGTATAGCAGATTTTGTCCATTCCCTCAAGTAGTTATTGTGAAAAACTCTCCGGCAATTTGTAAATTTTTCGGTACTTCTTATATCACCAGTTTCTCACTGATGAATTGCTCAAATTCCTTTCGTTTGACCAGCTTCTTTGTGCCGACAAACAAAACGAAGGGGCAGTTGGGCGAGCGGAGCATACTGTCGATCTTGTTGATGCCGATGTTGCTGTATTCTGCCGCCTCCTTGGTGGTCAGTGTCATTTTCAGATGGATCGGAACGGTGCCGATGCAATTCTCCATGTAAAAGCTCCTTTCTTGGGTTTATCAGCCGAGCAGACGAGCCGCCGTTTTCAGATTGTCGGCAGCGGTGCTTTTGCGGAAGCTGTCTCCATCGAACATGATCGGGACGCAGACCTCCAAGATGCGGTCATAAATTCGGCGGTCATCCAGATCGACAGCTTGCTTCATAACGGAAAGCGGGATATTCGTGGTGACGATCATGGGCTTGCCGGTCAGCAGCCGTTTGTCAACCACATCGAACACTCGCTCCTTACCGAAGCTGGTGTTACGTTCTGCCCCCAAATCATCCAGAATGAGGAGGTCGGGGCGCATAAGCGATTTCATGTAATGGTCGCGGTCCGAACCGAAGTTACCCTGCATACGGTTGACTACATCAGACATTCCCACAAAGAGGACGGACTCCAGACGGTCAATCAGAGCGTTGGCAATGCATCCAGCGGCATAGGATTTTCCCGTGCCGACATTCCCGAACAGGAGCAGCCCGATTCCTGCTTTTTTGAACTCGTCCCAGTTCTGCGCGTAACCCCTCGCCTTTGCAAGCTGGGGCGTTGTAACTGCGGCTGACTCAAACCGCCAGCCAGCGGCGGGCATATCGCAGAACGCCTCGCTGCGGAGCATCGTCATGTAAGACATTCTCTCATATTCCCGACGCTCCGCTTCTTCCCGTTCTCGGCGTTCGGCGACGCACTTGCACATAACCGGGTGCTTGGTAAAGCCCTGTGCCTGAAGGTCTGCGGGGTAAAAGGCTTCTTTCGGCGTATGGCACTTGCCGCAGTATTTCAGCCCATCAGCGGAATTGATGTAATCGTCAGGTGCGGCATTAGCCGCTTCAACGGCATCAACCATTTTTGTAAAAATCGGATTCATAGACACTCTCCCTCGTTATCGTCGTAAGTGTAGTTTTTCGCTCTCCTGCCCTTGCTGTCCTCGTCCAACCACTTCTTGATGGTGGCGTAATGATTGGCATAGTGCCTGTCATTGGAAGCCATGTACCGGGACAGCCGCTCAATGTATTCGGCAGCTTTGCCGGGATAAGCCGTCTCCAGCCGGGAATATTCCTCTCCTGACAGAAAAACATTTTGATACTCTCCATATCGGCGGCGCGTACTCTCTACTCTTTCGGTCTTACTCTGTTCTTTATATTCTGTATTAGTATTACTTGTGGGCAATTTCTGCCCATCAAGAGGGGCGGTTTTCTGCACTTCTGAAAGGCAGCCTTTGCCCATCAGAGGGGAAGAAAGCTGCACCCCATCGGGTATTTGCAGAAACAGCCTGTTAGCCTTGGTTAAGCCCTGTCGGACGCGAGTCAGCAGCCCGGCATTTTCCAGTTCGCACAAGGCGGTTTTTACCGTTCTTTCGCTCCGATTCAGGTCATTCGCCATCTGCTTGATTGTGTAGATGACATACACATTTCCGTCCTCTGATACCCACCCCGATTTTTGCGAAAGCATCGTGCGATTCAGCAGGAGGGCATACAGCAGTTTAGCGTTGATGGAATGTTCGCTGACTACCATAAATTGTGGCAAAGGAATGAACGGTGGGAGCGAGGTATCAATCTTGATATAGATGGCGTATCACTTCCTTTCGGTGTCTGCGGTATTCATGGTGGCGTTCCATCGGGTCCGCGAGGGGAGTACGCAGATGTACCACCCTTTTTTGCCCTCTTGGATTGATAATGCGGGCAAATAACGACAACCGCCCGGAAACTCTGCTTGCAATCGTGGACGCAGCGGCGGCAGAGCGTGTTGTACGCCTTGCGTCCCCGGTCATTCAGGAAGAACGACCATTCCAGCTTTTTTGATTTGCTCATGCGCGGCATATCTGTACTCCTTTCCCAAATTACAATTCGTTTCTCTGCTGTACTTTCAGCAGCTCCCATACGTCAGCCATCCGTTCTTTCAGCTCGGCAACGTCGGCATCGTAGAAATGCCCGGTGCTGTTGATGCGGCGGCAGACGTGGTTGATGTTTGTGGCAATCCTGCTGACAGCGGCAGCTAACTTTTTCTGCTCGGTGTAATCGACCTTGATGATGTAGCCGTCAATCAGCATTTTCCGGGCATACGCGCCGAAGTTGCGGGTGCCGAGTTGATTCATCTTGTGGCGAACTACGCTCAATTCCTGCTCATTTAGGCAGATTTCCTTGCGGATGGGTCGTGTGCGGTCTGGCATATCAAAGAACTCCTTTCACTTTACAACGGACACCTTTTTGCCGTTTGTTGAGTATGGCGGCAAAAATTTTTTCCTTTCACTTTACAACGGACATTTTTAAGTCAAAACGCAGATATCGAAACGGAAGATTTTCAAAAAATATGCGCCCCTGCTTTTGCGAAAGCGGGAGCGCGTTGTATCTGCGGATATGAGATTTGAGAGAGTAGCAAGCACATCCGGTGTCCGTACACACCGGAAAAATGAGCGGTTCAGCCTTGCGCCCGAACTGCTCATTTTGTTGTTGGGCAATCCCCACACCCCTTTCATGTCTGAATTGAAAATACTTCCTGAACTTTTCAGAAAGCCCTTGCTTTTATTCGCTTTGACGATTATAATTATACTGTGATTTTATAAGCAGACGCGGAACTTAACTGCAACAGGAGTGCTACCCATGAAGTATTTATCTATCGCGCAAACCGCCGAACGCTGGGGCATCTCCACCCGCCGTATTCAGATTTTGTGCGGCGAGGGGCGCGTCCCCGGTGCTATCCGCATTGGCTCGGTCTGGGGGATTCCAGAGGACGCAGAGAAGCCAGCGGACGCGAGAATCAAGAACGGCAAGTATATCAAAAAAACTGCCGAAAATGAAAAATAAGCCGCAGATTATATCAGCGACTCTAACTCGAAATAATGGGGTCTATTCCACCTCGCGGGTGCGAATGGGCGCACTGATCCCTTGTCACGAATCTACCTAAATCGTCGATTCGACAAACGATGACAGTGTTTGACAAAGATTTAGTCCTTCCGAGACAGGATAGGTCTTTCACCACAATAACCACTGCACAGGCATAGACAGGAGTGACCCTCATTACTGCTGAGGGTCAGGGTAGAAAAACCCTCATTTGAAATGAGGATAACACGATTATGGAGGAAATCAGCCATGCCAACACTTGAATGGATTGGAAAGAGCAAGGTTATCAATCATCATCAGGAAGTTCCGTTCCGGGTGTTGGAGCGCAAGTATAGCTTTGACGAAAACGGGGAGCATAGCGAGGACAACGGCAGCGACAACATGATTATCCGGGGTGACAACCTTGAAGCCCTGAAAGCCCTGCTGCCCCGGTACGAGGGGCGCGTCAAGTGCATCTACATCGATCCGCCCTACAACACTGGCAACGAGGGCTGGGTTTATAACGACAACGTCAACGATCCGAAAATCAAAAAGTGGCTGGGTGAGGTTGTCGGCAAAGAGGGCGAGGACTTGACCCGCCATGACAAGTGGCTGTGCATGATGTACCCGCGCTTGAAGCTGCTGCAAAAGCTGCTGGCGGACGATGGTGTTATTTTCATCAGCATTGATGACAGAGAGCAAGTATTACTACGGATGATATGTAACGAAATTTTTGGTGAAAATAATTTCTTGGCACAATTTGTTTGGCAAAAACGCACCTCTCCCGATATGCGTAAATTGGTAAGTACCGCCCACGAATATGTATGCGCGTATTGTAAAGACATCTCTTATCTCCCTAACGCAATAAGCAAAGTTGCATTAAGCGAAGAAGATGCCGAGAATTATAAAAATCCAGATAATGACCCCCGTGGTCCGTGGGCATCGAGCGATTTTACAGCGCAGGGTTTTCGTCCGAACCAGATGTATGAAATTATTACACCAGGCGGAGCGAGATATACTCCCCCAGAAGGTCGTTGTTGGAAAAACGTGGAGAGTGAGTTTATCAAGCAACGTGATGAAGGACGAATGTGGTTTGGAGCTGACGGAAAGGGCATACCGCGTCGAAAGACCTACTTATCTGAACGGGAGGGTAAAAACGTTTGGACTTGGTGGGATAACAAGGGCGTCGGGCATTCGCAGGAAGCTACAAAAGAGATTGGAAAAATCTTCGGTACGCCAACAGCTTTTGACTATCCAAAACCTGTTCGATTGATACAGCGTATAATTCAAATTGCTACAAGAAAAGACTCGATTGTACTTGATTCTTTCGCTGGGTCTGGTACAACAGCGCAAGCGGTTCTTAACATGAATAAGCATGATGGTGGATGCAGAAGAATCATCCTTGTTGAAATGGGAGACTATGCCGACAGCATCACCGCCGAACGCGTCAAGTGTGTTATCAATGGCTACGGCGAGGGCAAGAATGCCGTGGCGGGTACGGGCGGCAATTTCAGCTTTTATGACTTGGGCGAACCGCTGCTTGTGGGCGATTGCCTGAATGAAGCGGTTGCCCCAGAGAAAATCCGGGAATACATCTGGTTCATGGAAACCAAGCAGCCCTACGCCCCACCTATCGGCGACAATCCGTATTACCTCGGCAAGCACAACAGCACAGGCTATTACTTCTACTACGAGCCGCAGCGCGTGACGGTACTGGATTATGCGTTTCTCTCCACCATTACGGAAAAAGCTGATGGGACGGTGATCTACGCCGACCGCTGCTCTATCAGCGAGGATAAGCTGGCAAAAATGGGCATCACATTTAAGAAAATTCCGCGCGATATTAGCAGACTGTAAGGGGGTGTTCGCTGTATGGAACTGAAATCATATCAGAAAAAGGTTATAGCGGACCTGACCCGCTATCTGGAACTGCTGAACGAAACAAAGAGTGACGCAGCGGCGTTTCGCCTGTTTTGGCAGGAAAAATCAGCCCCGACTTTAGGGCTATACCAAAACGTTATACCCGGTGTTCCAAACCTCTGCTTCAAGGTGCCGACAGGCGGCGGCAAGACCTTTATTGCCTGCAACGCCGTTCGCCCCATCTTTGACGCGCTCCCCGCTACCAAGACAAAGGCGGTCGTGTGGCTTGTTCCGTCGGACGCGATTTTGACGCAAACGGCAAAATCACTGAAGAACCCGCAGCACCCCTACCGTCAAAAAATCGACGTGGATTTCGGCGGGCGTGTGGAGGTCTACACCAAGCAGGAGCTTTTGAACGGTCAGAACTTCAACCCCACCGCCGTAACGGAGCAGTTGTCGGTTATGGTGCTGTCCTACGATTCGTTCCGTGGGCGCGGCAAGGAGGTCTTGAAAGCCTATCAGGAGAACAGCAACCTTGCCGAGTTTGCAAAGGTGCTGGGTAAGCCCGACAGCCCCATTGAAAAAGCGGATGAAACCGCACTGTTCCAGATCATCAACCAGCTTAACCCGCTTGTCATCGTGGACGAGAGCCACCATGCCCGGTCGGAATTGAGCCTTGAAATGCTGGAAAACTTCAATCCCTGCTTTGTGCTGGATTTGACCGCCACGCCGAAAAAGGAGAGCAATATCATCTCCTATGTGGACGCGGTGCAGCTGAAAAACGAACACATGGTAAAGCTGCCCGTGATCGTCTATAACCGGGACAGCCAATCCGAGGTACTGATTGACGCGATCGACCTGCGGAACAAACTGGAAGAAATCGCAAGCGCGGAGTACGCCAAGACGGGGAAATATATCCGCCCTATCGCGCTGTTTCAGGCACAGCCGAAAGGCAAGGAGGACGCGACCACCTTTGAAAAACTGCGGGACAAACTGGTGGACGCCGGGATTCCCGCCGAGCAAATTGCCATTCGTACCGCTGATGTGAACGAACTGAAAAATGTGGAGTTGATGTCCCTAAGCTGTCCGATTCGATACATTATCACGGTCAATGCGCTGAAAGAGGGCTGGGATTGCCCCTTTGCCTATATCCTTGCGTCTCTTGCCAATAAGACAAGTCAGGTTGACGTGGAGCAGATTTTAGGACGGATTCTCCGTCTGCCCCATACGAGCCAGCACACACAGAGCGCACTCAATATGTCCTATGTGCTGACTTCTTCCAACGACTTCAACAATACTGTGGCGCATATAGTCAAGGGCTTGAACAGCGCAGGATTCAGCGATAAGGACTATCGGATCGGTGAGTCCGCAAAACCGCAGGTTCCCGAACAGCCAGCAGAACAAATCACGCTGCCTGATCAACAAGGGTGTCCTGAAATGGAACCCCCTTTGGAAACCGCCGAGGACGATTTTTCGGGGCTGGATGGGAAATCTATCGGGGCAGAGTTGGAGCGGCGCAGAGAACAGGCACAAACGCCTGAAACTGCCCCGAAAGCCGACACCATGCTGGACGCTGCCGCAGAGGTCGAAAAGGCATATACAGACGCTATCCAACAGACAGACAATGACCCGATGATGGACAATCTTCCGTGGGAGGTGCGGGATAAAGTGAAATCATTCCAAGTAAACCCGCAGTTCCGAGAGGATATTGAAACGCTGCAAATCCCGCAGTTTTTCCTGAAAGTTGAGCAATCTTTGTTTACGGACGGTTCTTTTGAACTGCTGGACAAGGAAATGCTGGCAGAGGGCTTTACCCTCAAGGGCAAGGCATACGATATTGACTTTGCCGCCGCAGACGATGAAATCCGCGAAATCGACGTGCGGGAGCAGGACGGCGGTTTGCCAAAGGTGTTCAAGATGGAGAGCGCCGAACAGCGGTACTTCAAAGAGTGGTTCAACAATCTGCCGCCGGAAAGCCGGGTACGTCAATGCAAGGAAATGATGTTCAATCAGCTTAACAAGCTGAACATGGTGGACGCCGCCGAACTGAAAGCCTACATAGACCGCATTGTGAGCGATATGGATAAGGCGCAGCTTGCCGCTATGGAGAAAGCCCCGCTGGGCTATGCGGCAAAGATCCGCGCCAAAATTGAAACGCTACTGGAATCCCATTATCGAGAAAACTTTGAAAGGTGGCTGGAAACGGAGCGCATCGTCTGCAAGCCCTATTTCCGTCTGCGCCCCTCTATCCATCCTGCCACATATACCGACATATATGCCCGTTCTCTGTATGCAGCAGAGGACGGTGACATGAACAAACTGGAACAGAAGTTGATTGTAGAGTTGACCGCCCTGCCGAATGTCCGCTGGTGGCACAGAAATATTGCACGTCAAGACTTTGCAATTAACGGCTTTATCAAGCACTACCCCGATATTCTGATTATGACCCAGAGCGGCAAGCTCATCTGTGCGGAAACTAAGGGCGAACATCTGAAAAATGATGACAGCCGGGAGAAAATCGCACTCGGTCAAGCGTGGCGCACAGCAGCGGGCAAGAATTTCCGCTATTACATGGTGTTTGAGAATGAGGAAAACCTCTTGCCGGGTGCGGTGAGCATGAGCCAGTTTATCGACACGGTTAAGGCATTGTAAATCAAATAACCATATATCCGTCACTTGCAGGGGGCGATAAAATCTACCCCCGATAAGAAGCAGTGCCGATTCGGGCAGCAGGAGCAATTCTGCTGCTCGTTTTCTTTTGTGTGACCCCCTGGCTCATGCGCCGCAGGGTAGTCATAAATAACAATCAGCAAGGAGGTTAATTGTCCAATGAAAAACAGTAAGCGAGGAGGTGCGCCGCCTATGAACCACATCGGGAATATCCGTATATCTGCAAGGGAGGGCTTATATGGCAAAGAAACTTGACCCTCAAGAGATAGAGCAGTCCCGCCGAAAAAAGACTCGCGCCGATAATCGGGAGGAACGCAAGGAGCGCATACATGACGGAATCCGCAAGAATCGGGAAAGCGGCGGTGTAATTATAATACCGCCACCCCCAGCCGTACAAGCGCAAGGGCAGACTCCCCGAAAAATGCGTGTTGCAGCTTATGTCCGTGTCAGCACACAGGAAGAACAGCAAGTAGGCAGTTTTGAGATGCAAATTGTCTATTTCAAATCCAAAATTGAGAGCAATCCCGATTGGGAGTTAGTAAAAATCTATCAAGATTACGGCGTAAGCGGAACTTCCACGAACAAGCGGCAGGGATTTAAGGACATGATTGATGACGCAAAAGCAGGCAAGATTGACCTAATTTTGACAAAGGGCATAAATCGCTTTGGTAGAAATACGGTTGATATTTTGAACAATTTGCGTACTCTGAACGCCTTGACTCCACCTGTCCCGGTGCGATTTGAAAGCGAAGGGCTGTCCTCTATCGGGGATGGCAGCAACAATCTACTGATAGCAGTCTTGTCAGCACTTGCAGAATTGGAATCACAGCAAAAGAGCGAAGCCATCAAAAACGGTATTCGCTGGCGCATGGCAGAGGGTATCTACCAATTCTCGGTGATAAACACGCTTGGCTACTATTGGGACCACTTCGGACGATTGCTGATCGAGCCAACAGAAGCAAAGATTGTTGAGTACATCTACGAAAGCTGTTTGGAAGGTGCAACCCCCGCAGAAATTGCCGCCGCGCTGACCGAGCAAGGCATCAAATCGCCTAAAGGGAAAGATTTTTGGCGGGCTGCTACTATTCGCGGTATTCTCCGGAACGAGAAATATTGCGGGGACGCACTCATGCAGAAAACTTGTACGATTGATTTTCGGGAGCATAAGTCAGTGAAAAACACTATGCTCAACAAGTATTTCAAAGAGGAACACCACACAGCAATCATAAAAAAATCCGATTGGCAGAAGGTGCAACAGATTTTAGATGAAAAGCCACTACCCGGCAAATCGGCAAGGCTACACGCTATGCCAAAGCGGTTCACGGTCACACGTTCTAAAGACAAGTATTTCAGAGGGTATATCATTTTAGACCCGCGCTGGACAGCTTCGGAACGCCGCGAACTGCTGAAAGAGCTGAAAAATCTCTAATACCGAAAGGAAAATCCATTATGAAATTTGATTTTAACGCACTGAACTTTGAGATCCTTGATGCGAACACCAACGCATACCCCGACATTTTCATTAACCAGAACGGTGTCACCTTTACGAAAAAGGTACTTGATGACCTGAACTATCCTGCTTTTGTCCTGTGCCAGCTTGACGCAAAAAACAAGGTTTTTGCGGTTCGTATGTGTAAGAGTAGTGAGCAGAGGGGCTACAAGTTCTCCAAGCCGAAGGGTGAGCAGAAGGCCACGGTCAGCATCACCAACAAGAATCTGGTTGACCCCATTCGTGCCGCTATGGAGGGCGTTTGGCAAAGCGATAAACGCTATCGTGTGCGTGGCTTTTGGGTCGCAGACGCAAAAACGATGTGTTTTGACCTCTCCGAGGGTGTGCAGGAGGATTATAGAAATGCCGCCAGCGATAATGAAAGCGAGGAATAAATCGGTGAACGGATTGTTCACCGTCTGAACTTCCGAATGACAGTGGGGCAAGCTCATTATGGGCTTGCCCCTTGCTTAAATAAAGGCGGGTATTTGCAGATTGTAACGCACAAGGGGCAGATAAGTGAAATGTAGGGTGGTAATATGGCAGAGAAAAATAAACGGCGCACAAGCGATAATATCCCCGATATTTGCCCCGAAGGACAACAAAAAAACAGGCGTGGGAGTTGTTAGCGTCCCACACCTGTTGGAAAACTGATTTGTAGCAGCGGCGTACCTATATCCCTCGTGTAAGTTTTCTCTACGCCATTTTTACGCCATTTTCGTATAGAGTAGCATAGGAAAACATGAAGTTATATATGGTTGGTTTGTTCCAAAATCCGCTTCAAATCAAGTAATATTCGTATTTATTGAGGATTATTGAGATATAAAATCAGGTAGCGGTCCTCCGATACCTAATTTCATATCTTCATTTTCTCCTTTATTTTCGAGGAAGAAAGTTGCGGAATGACGGTTCAATCTCGCGATTTTTAGAACTTTCTTCAATTATAAACTTTTTGACGGGTGATTTACTCACCTTTTACTCACCTTTTTACGCGCTTTTTGCTTCTTCAAATTGGCGCACAGCTTGAAATAGGGAGTCATCAGTCACATGGACGTATTTGTCCATTGTGGTCTTAATACTGGCATGACCCAACAGCTTTTGCAATACCTTGGGCGGCATCCCACGCTCGATTGCCCGTGTAGCATAGGTGTGGCGCAGGGCGTGCATACAGAAATGCTCTATACCTGCCCGGTCACACAACTTATATAAATGCGTATCATAGCTGCTGTTCTTTGCGGGCATTCCGGTACGGAAGTTGATAAAGACAAGGTCGCGCATATTCATCTTCGTCTTTTCCGCTGTTCGCCGGTCAACGTAGGTCAGCACTTTATCCAGTTCGGGGGCTTCTTTGCGGTATTCCCGGACTTGATACAAGTCCCACAGGATTTGATAGGCAGTATCCGTTAACGGTATCGTGCGGTAGCTTTTCTTGGTTTTCGGAGGCCCTGCCCGCCACTCCTGCTGCTTATAGCGGAACTCCAACGTCTTGTTAACCGTCAGCGTGTGCCGTTCCCAGTCAATAGCGTCCCATGTCAGACCAATCATTTCGCCGGTACGCAAGCCTGTCTCCAAAATCAAGGCGTACTGCGCGTAGTTGTGGGAACGCTTTGCCGCCTCCATGAACTTCGCCTGCTCCGCGACCGTCAGAAAGTGAATTTCGTCCGGGGCTTTTACAGAGACTTCAAACCGTACCCCGTCCAACGGGTGTGTGTCAATCAGCCCGTTTTCCTTGGCAGCCTTGAACATCGTCCCCATCGTGATATACGTCTGTCGGATAGTAGAACCGGCATAGGAGGCGGTCATGCTGTTAAGTACAGTTTTGCAGTGCATGGGCTTCACGT
>OLWK01001329.1_pt1 | contig 11248 bp, 9 predicted proteins | sample 1674141 | NCBI WGS metagenome assembly OLWK01 (sample SAMEA103958148, study PRJEB25191) | human gut metagenome | reverse complement strand
AATAAGGACGAGAATGAAACCGTAATTGCTCATAGGAGTGATTGCGGTCTTTTTTTGTTTCGTCAAAAGAAAGGAGTCAGGCAATGAATGTCCAATAGCAAGCTGATCGAGCTGAGTTACTATGACCCATCCGCACAGGTGCGTTTGTCGGCCTATGCGGATACGCTGGTACTCGACCACGATCAAAACGGTAGCATCATCAGTGCCATCCGCTTCGGCGGCTATCCCGAAATGGTGCGGGCAATGGCAGATGCCATCTACGGCGGCGCGACGATAGAAGCCGCCCAAAACGACACGACCCGAATGCTCCAAAGCAGCCTCAAAAGTTATCAGCGGCAGATCACGCACGATGGGATCTACGCCGTGGCAACATTGATGGCTGCGGACACCGTACAGGAGGATGACAGAAGCGGCAAGCATGAAAAAGACGAGGATACAAACCTCGTAGATACGGAGCAGATGGAGCTGCAGCCCCGCAGGTGCTACATCTTCTGTCCTGCCAGGGATCAAAAGCGGCTCTTTGAGGAACTGGATCACAAAACGGCAGCGCCGCTGATCCCGGAATTTCAGGACTATGTGCTCAGCAGTCTGCGCCAACGGGGAGATCTCCGGCAACTGGAGGTCATTTCCCTGAAAGAGCGGATAGACGCATGGGTGCTGGATCTGAAGCCGCAGGATCAGAATGTGGTGGAGGTGCTGGAGCGGGGCTTGCAGAGCGGAGATATCCAAATCCCCGGAGCAGTCCCCAATATGCCAGACGGTTTTGAGAATGTGGAAAATGTCACAGGCTATCTCAATACCTTTGGTGTTACCGTAGCTGACCGTATCCGCAATCAGTTCATGCCCCTTTTTGATCCTGCCAAGGAACCGCTTTCCGATGAAGTGCTCGCTATCAACGACTGCATCATGAGCCGTGTGGGATATTCTCTCTACGATGCGCAGCTTGCGGTGGCAGAAGCCGTCAAGCGGCAGCTTGCGCGTAAGCGTGTGGCGCTCATTATCGCAGAATGCGGTAGTGGCAAAACGAAGATCGGTTCGACTGCTCTTGGTGCTTTGCACGGGCTGTGGGCCGATCAGAAGAGGAAAGACGGCAGGAAATCCTTTGGCATCGTTATGTGTCCCTCTCATGTCACACAAAAGTGGGTGCGGGAGATTGGAGAAACGCTCCCAGATACCTACGGCATGGTGGTGCGCACGATTCGGGATCTCAACCGCCTGTATGCAATGTATGAGGAGGGCGACAAAAGCGTATTCGCTGTTTTTTCCAAGGAGCAGGCGCGGGATGGCTATATGCGTTACCCCGCCGTGCGTTGGAATCGACGCAGACGCGCGTTTCTCTGCCCAGACTGCGACGGTGTGATTGAAATGGAGATCAGCGAGGACGGCAGCCGCTATACGGTGCCGGCCGACCAGTTCTTTTTTCAGAAGGAGCACAAGAAAAATCACACCTGTCCCCATTGCGGTACGCCGCTATGGTCTGCGGTCAATCCGGACAAGCGGATCGACTGGGTGAAGATCGGAGAATACGGATGGGTCTACCGCTACGGCGCGCAGGCACATCTGCATCGTACCAAAAACGAGCGTGTTCTCGATCAGCTCACTGAGATCGCCCAAAATCCGGATGCATTCTACCCGATCCGCGGAGCGCACCGGCGGTTTCCCCTGAGTACCTACATCAAGAAAAAGCTGCGCGGGCGCATCGACGGCTTCCTCTGCGATGAGCTGCACGAGTACAACAACAATAGCGGGCAGGGCGATGCCATGGCAGAGCTGTACGGCGCGTCCAGGTGTTTTGTCGGAATGACGGCAACGCTTATCAACGGCTATTCCTCCGGCATTTTTCATCTGCTCTACCGCATTGTTCCCGGGCTGATGCTCAAGGATGGCAAACGCTACAAAAGCCCCGGTGATTTCGATGCGGAGTACGGCGTGGTGGAAAATACCTATGAGATACAGGATGCAGAGTACAATTCCAATCGGCGCACCAGTAAGCGCAGAACAAAGTCAAAGCAGCTGCCCGGCGTATCGCCGCTGGTATTTTCCCGTTTCCTGCTGGAATACACGGCATTTCTCTCCCTCTCCGACATGGGCAAAGACCTGCCGGACTACGAAGAGATCCCCGTACCGCTGGAGATGCCGGAGGATGTACGCACGGCCTATAAAGAGGCGGAACACAAATTGCAGAAAGTCCTGCGCACAGACCGGAAGGCGGCGCAGAAGATCCTGTCCACCTATCTCAATTTGCTGACGGTCTACCCGGACCAGCCCTACGATCAAGCGGAGGTAGTGCATCCCATAAACGGAATGCCCATTGTAACGCCAAAGAACTGCGGCGATTTTTCCCGTCTGCTTCCCAAGGAGGAACGGGTATTGGAGCTGGTGCGGCAGAAGGCGGCAAACGGAGAGCGCGTGCTCATCTATACCAGTTGGACGCGCACGGATTCACAGAAAAAGCTTCAGGAGCTTCTTTGCTCGGAAGGCTATCGGACAGAGATCCTGACGCCGCAGATCGCTACGGATAAGCGGGAGGACTGGGTCAACAAGCGTGTCAAGAACGGTTTGCAGGTGCTCATTACCAACCCGCGCTGCGTGGAAACCGGCCTTGACCTCAATGCCTTTACCACCATTATCTTCTACTCCATGGGCTATAACCTCTTTACGCTGCGGCAGGCATCCCGCCGGTCGTGGCGGATCAATCAGACCGCCCCCAGAGTGGAGGTATATATGCTCTACTACGCCGATACCATGCAGGCAAAGGCCATGAAGCTGATGGCCTCCAAGTTGGCGGTAGCAGGCATCATCGAGGGGACATTTTCTGAAGAGGGCCTTGCGGCCATGAGTGATGTAAAGGATCTGACCTCACAGATGGCAAAGGAGCTGGCGCTGGGAATCCGGGATAATGTGGAGGATATTGCGGCGGCCTTTCGGAAAATGGCGGTCATTAACCCGGAGCGGAAAAAGAACATCGCAGCTGCGCAGCTGAAAGAGACTGCGGCAGAAGAACAAAAAGTACCCGCAGCCAAGGATTCCTTCAGCGTGCGCACGGCGCAGGCGCAAGTGCGTCAGGCACTTTATGAAGGACTGCTTGCCAGGACTGCGGAAGAACAGAAGAAACGGAAGTCGAAGAAGGCAGAGGTGGATGAAAACCAGCTGTCGATCTTCGGCTTTGCTGCGTAAAGGAGGAGATTATTTGAATGTAACGATCAATCGGGCGGAAATGCTGAGCGCCATCAAGCGTGCATCGGCCGTCGCACCGGCGGATTCGCCGTTGGACGTGCTCCGGGGCGCTTTGCTGGAGGCGGATGCCGCCGCCGGAAAGCTCACCGTCACCTCGACCAACTTGGAGGCGGCGCTGGAGGAAAAGCTCCCCTGTACCGTTCAGGAGGATGGGGCGCTGGTATTTGGCGCGAAGATGCTTGCAGAAATGATCTCACGGCTGCCGCAGGATACCGTGCAACTCTGCCGGGCAGAAAATCAGGGACGCATGACGCTCAGAAGCGGAGACGCCTGCTATGAAGTGGATGTATGGGAGCGAGGCGCTTTTCCAAAGCCGGATCTTCCTTTTCCGGAGGATACCGTCAAACTCAGCGGGATTCCCGCTATGGCGCAGCACACCGTATTTGCAACCGCACAGGATAACAGCAAGCCGCTTCTCAAGTGCGTCAATCTCATGTTTACCAGCACGGGACTGCGCGCGGCCGGCAGCAACGGAAACTGTATCGTGACGGCCAGAGGTGACAATCAGAGCACGGGTGATGTGAGCCTGCTCATCCCCGCCGCCTCGCTTGGAAAGCTCTCGAATATGTGCCAGGACAAGGATGAATTCCGTGTCGGCACCACGGGAAAGAGCATCGTCTTTTTCCGCGAGAACTTCCTTTTCAGCGCGCGGCTCATGGAGGGCGGCTACATCGATACGGATCAGTTGGTAGGCAGCATCCGGAATGCGTTTACCGTGCTGACGGATATTCACGACATGAGAGCGGCGCTCTCGTCCGTCCTAAGCATTGGCACCGGAAACCGGGTGAAGCTGAGCTTTCAGGATCAGCGCCTTGTATTCCAATGCGCAGGCGATTGCGTCAGCGCATCGGCGCCCATTGAGGTAATTGCATTGACCGGCGCTCCTGCGGGGGACTACTGGTTCAACGCAAAGCAGCTTGTCACCTGCCTGAAAGCCTTGAGCGGCACGGTCACGCTGGGGATCGCGCAGGGCGGAATGCTGACGCTTGCCACGCAGGATGCCTACTATCTGCAAAGTGCCATGCGGCCGGAAGCACAGAAGAAAACTCAAAAAGCCGCGCAGCCGGCTGCTGCGAAAGCGGCGTAAGGAGGGATGCCTTTGGTAGAGATTCCGACGATCTGCCGCTATTGCGGCGGTGCAGTCCATCTTGTTCCCGCGGCAAAGGTGTATGGCCCCGCGGCGGCAAAAAGACTGGGCTTGGAACGTGAGAAATTTTATCAATGTCAGAACTGCAATGCCCGTGTGGGCTGTCATAAGGGCAGCACGCGGCCATTGGGCAATCTTGCCAACGAAGCCCTTCGCATGAAGCGGATGGAGACCCATCAGGTCTTTGACAGCTTCTGGAAGGAGCGGGGCATGAGCAGAACGCAGGGCTATAAGTGGATGGCAAAGAAGCTGAGACTCTCTGAAGAGCTTGCACACATCGGCGGCTTTGAGATGGATCGGTGCCAGAAGCTGATCCGGCTATGCGAAAAGGAACGAAACAAAGAGAAAAAGAAGGAGACAGCATAAATGTGTGAGAGAACATATTGCCGGCATGAGCATGAGAGACTTTGCTCGTGTCCGCCGGTCGCTTGCAGGGACGCCCTTGGAATGGCCGCGCATTTGGCGGAGAACATGGAGAAAGTCCAATGGAGCCTGACCTACAACAGCCTGAAGGAGATAAAGCCCTATCAGCTGTGTCTGGTCGGGAAATGCAGGATCTGCGGCGGGCGGCTGTGCATGGAGCAAAGGCCCGTTGAGGCGGATAGCACTGACGGTTTCCTTGCTGCGGTATACCGGCATTTATACCATTTTCACCGCTCCATCGGTCAGTGCTTGCCTCGCGCGGCGTTTCGCACAAAGTTTGTAGAGATGTTCCGTAAGGAGGATCGCGCCGCTGTTGAGGACTGGCTGAGCATGCCGGAAAACCAGTCGATCCATGCCATGATCTGCGGAAATGCGAAGAGAGTCTATACCATCGTCCACTCCTGGGCGGATGCGGATCAGGGCAATTTTCCTGCTCCGGAAGGTATGGCAGCCTTCACTGTGAAGGAGGAGGCCCGCAAGGAGCTTGCGCGCCTTGTGACGGAGGAAAAGGAAAATCGGACGATCCCGTTTCCGACAGAAGAGTACGGCGAGGATTTCTGGGAGGCTTACCGGGACGGCTATGCCGCCGGATGGTTTACCCGCTATGAGATCATCGAAAGTCCGCTGTACGCAAAAAATATCGAAGAAAAAGGATGTGCGGCTGATGATGCTGCGAAAACCGACCTGCGCTGATTGCCCACATAATCTCCAATACATGGAAAGATTGCCGATCAAGAAAAAGGGCGTCACCATGCACTTGGGGGAGCGTTTCTGTGTTGCGGGAAAGCGCGCGAGGAAATTCAAACGCAGTGATCCCAAAACCTATGTGCCAAGCTGGTGTCCCAGGCTCAAGGCTCCCTGTGAGCTGCGGATCTATGGCTTCAAGAATCAGAGAGAATGGAGGATGCACCGCAGTATGTGCGCGTATCTGGGCGAGGATACTTCTCCATCTGCATTCCGCTATGCGGTGCGCTATGAAGGGCATACCGATCTGGCACCGTATGAGTTTTTCGAGTGCTGCAATGAAAAATCGGATGATGAGATTTTGGGTGCAGCAGTCCAGCACTACGATGTTGTGGAAATCGACGACGGTATCAAGCCTGCCTTTTTCTACAAAACGGAGCATGGCTATGAGCTTTTATTCTCGTTTGATGCCAAGACTGCCAAGAAGAATATCAGGGAGGAAATTGATTGAAGGAAACTGTAAAAAGCTGCAGTAACTGCCGATATTCCTATGATCTGCCGAGCAATCGCGGACCGATGGCAAAAACGCAGTACTGTAGAAACAAGAACTATAATTCCGTGAACTACACCACCAAAATGTTGCTGGAGGACTGGGACCAAGGCCACTGCCGCTTTTGGGCGCCCATACCAGAGGAAGGAAACGACAATGAAAAATAATTACTCAATCGCTCAGCGCAACGCCATTGTGGAAGCGAATCTTTGGTGCATCGACAATGTGATCCGTCAGAATCGCCCGCTCATGAGAGCGGCTCGGCTGGAATATGACGATGTGTACCAGCAGCTTGCCCTGCGGCTTATCAAGGCTGTGGCGGGCTATGACCCGGAAAAGGGACGCCTGGAGCAGCACATTTTCGCCCAGCTCAAGTATGAGCTTCTTAGCTGCAGATCGGCCTACCGGCTCTGCGGTATGACCGGCGCACCGCACTCGTTCCGAAAGAGCCATATCATTTCCATCGACGCGCTCTCTGAGGACAGCAGCCTCTATGAAGAGGCGCTGGCGGCGTAAGGAGGCACGGAAATGACGCTGAGAGATAAGATGCTGGCGGTCATTGCGGATACCAATGATAGCGTAGCTGAGCGGGAGGAATTGGTGGAGATGATCGCCATTGCCCTGCTGACGCGAAAAAACCTGTTTGTTCTGGGTGAGCCGGGACAGGCCAAGAGCTATGCCATCAACCTGTTCCGTCGGCACATCACCGGTGCGCGGCAGTTTGAGAGGCTTCTTTCCAAGCAGAGCGATGAAGAACAGCTTTTCGGCCGTGTTGATCTTGCGAGTCTGCTGCCGGGCTCTGTGCCGCCGACCGTGCTGGAGCAGGACGCAACCTATCAAAACCAGCGCTTCAACCTGCGTGTCCTCGTCGAGGGCATCGGCTCCATGAAGGACGAGCCCGCAACATGGGAAAAGCTCAAGAGCGGCACCGAAAAGCTGGAGATTTATCGTGCAGCGCTCTCGGCGCTTCACAAAAGCGAGCCCACGGTGCAGACAGCCGGCAAAATTCCAGAGGCCGATATCGTATTGCTGGATGAGATCTTCAAGTGCAACGACGGCGTGCTGAACTCACTGCTCACCGCCCTCAATGAGCGGAAATACACCAACGAGGGACGTACCTATCCCATTCCGGTCATTTCTTTCTTTGCGGCCTCCAATGAGATCCCTAATTTCAACGATCCGCAGGAAAAGATCCTGGAAGCGCTGTATGACCGCCTGGAGCTGAAGGTCGTGACGGCCAATATGGAGGATCGGGGCACGCGCCTTGCCGTTTTGAAGAATAAGCAAACCGGCGCCTTCGGACAGATCTCCGCCACGATCACGTTGGAGGAGTTGCGGCAAATGCAGCAGGAGGTCGCGTCGATCCCCGTTCCCGACGCCATCAACGAGTTGGCTGACGATATCCTCTGTGAGCTTCGTAAGGATATGGCGGTGTCGGACCGAAAGTATCTGGGCTATTATCCCATTGCGCAGGCCAAGGCATGGCTTTCCGGCCATGACAAGGTAGAATCCTGTGACCTTCTGGCGCTGAAGAATTATCTCTGGCACCTGCCCTCAGACCGTGAAAAGGTGGAAGCGGTGCTCACCCGCCTGTGCGTCAACCCCATGCAGGATAAGGTCAACAATATCCGCGGTATGGCGTTGGAATCCCAGGAGGAATTTGACGCCGCGCTGGGGGATGGCAGCAAGGCCGATACTGCGCGCAAGGCATTTATCAAGCTGCGCGGTGAATTGACGCATCTTTATCAGATGCAGTGCAGCCTTCGCACGGCGGCGCAGTCTGACAGCGAGACAGCGCTGGTGGATGACCTCTTGGCCGATTTGGAGAAGATCAGCCGCAAGGCCCACGAGCAGACACATTTTACTTATACGACGCTGGAAGAGATCGCAGCGTTAAATTAAAGAATATTGGAGGAATCACGATGCTGAACAAGATCATTCTTATGGGAAGACTCACGCGCGATCCCGAACTGCGCAGGACGGAGAGCGGTACCGCCGTTTGTTCGTTTTCAATCGCGGTGGATCGGGACTTCAAGTCCAAAAACGGGGAAAAGGAGACGGACTTTATTGATATCGTTGCCTGGCGCGCCACAGCGGAGTTTGTGAGCAAGTATTTCACAAAAGGCCGCATGGCCGTCGTGGAGGGCCGGCTCCAGATCCGCGACTGGACGGACAAGGAAGGCGGCAAGCGCCGCAGTGCCGAAGTCATTGCAGACAATGTCTACTTCGGAGACTCCAAGCCGAAAGACGGCGGTGAGGAGGATGATATTCCTGCCTATACCGGAGCGCCCGACAGCTTTGCCGTGCCGGACGGCTTTACACCAGACTTTGGCGGCGAATCCGGGGAAATGCCCTTTTAAGAGCACCAAATAAGCGAGGGAGGGCATCAGCCCTCCCTCCATATAAAAGATAAGAGGAGAAAACAAAATGAGCATTGTTTTTACGGAAGTACGGATCGAAGACTGTGATGGCGTAGAGCTTTCCTTTATGGAGGGCGGTTGTTTGGATGAACTTGATATCCGCGAGCTTTTGAAGCACGACCAGCCCTTCCGCGATATGTGGGACGCAGTAGGCAGCGACGCAAGGATCGCCGTCCAGCAGTATCGTTTCCGGGGCGGCAAACAGGGAGAAGAATTGGGTGACGAAAACCACTTCGCCCTGATGCGCGCGTATGATCGCGCACTCTCAGACGAGGACGGATCTACTTTTGTCGAACGGGACGATGTAGACTGGCTGGATGACTTTGAACTCACCAAAGACGATCTTGCGGATGGTAAGTGACAAACTCGCATTGATTGGGGAGCGTTTTATATGGAAATGAGTATTCTTAGCACCTATTCCAAGAATGAATGCCAGAAGTATTTTGACTATCTGGAACGGCTGCGTCAAAGCGGCGAAACAAATATGTACGGAGCCGTACCATACTTGCAGGAAGAATTTCCGGAGCTGCGATATTCGCCGGAACGGGCAAGAAAAATTCTGTTGGCGTGGTTCGGCACATTTCGAGAGAAGGAGGCGGATACAAAATGCTGAAGCCCTACCGGACAGTTCAGGATGTTCTTTCCTCTCCGTGGGCGCAGGTGCAGAGAGCAAAAAGCAGTTCGCAGCAGACAGACCGCGTTTTGCGCTCGACCAAACTGGAGGATAGCATTTACCGGGATCTGCGCATGGAGGATACGGGTATGGACGAGATCGAGAACAGCGCAGGCGAAAAGCTGCACTCTTTTCCGGCGCTCTCGCGGGATATTTTCCAGTCCTTTTATTCCCTGATGCCCCGGCGCAACGCGGACGATGACCTCTCAGTAGCGGCGAGGAAGATCAACATGCCGATTCTGGAGCACATCACCCAAAGCGAAGACTACCCTACGCTCAAGGCGGTGTGTGAGGGTCGGGAGCTTCCGGCCTATGAAGCGGCGGCAGAGTTTACTGCCCAGACCTCGGGAGAATTGGATAACTTACTTTCCCAATTGGGCGGAAAACCCGGCGCTGTGCAGACGCTGGAAAAGCTGGAGCAAGCAGAGAAAACCGCAGAGGACAAGCTCGCGGCACTGCTGGAGCAGCTTCGTGGGGCTCCGCAGGACGATCCGGCTCTGAGTGCCGCTGTGGTAAAAGCCGCCAATGACGCCGAGAGCAAACGGCGGCAGGCAGATGCGGTCAATAAGCTCGTTGACGCTGGCCTTGCGCAGAATCAGGCAGAAGCCGGTGCGCTGATCGCCCGCGCGGTGTCTGCTGCCGCGGAAAGGGCGGAAGAAGTACAGACGATCCTCGGCGCATGGAGCGACGCCCCCGGTGATATGCGGAAGACAGACGCAAATGCGGCGCTTTTAGAGCGTGTGCGCGATAGTAAAACGCTGCAGGACATTTCCCGCTATCTGGGGCGTTTCCGGGAAATTTTTGCGCAGGGCAAGCGCAATGGCTATGCCTATGGCCGCGGAGAAAAATATGCATTGGAGCTGGGAAATGATCTATCTCGCGCACTGACCTCCGAGCTTGCCATGCTTGCTGTGCCGGAAACGCTGCCGTTGTTCCTGCGGAAGTATCAGCACCGGCAGATCAAGCAATACCGCCGGCGGGAGCCGGTCTATAAGGGCGCAGGTGATATCATATGCTGCCTGGATGAATCCGGCTCTACTGCGGGAGATCTGGCCGCGTGGGGAAAAGCTGTTGCCCTGACGCTGCTGGAGATCGCGCAGAGCGAGGGACGAAAATTCGCTCTTGTTCATTTCTCCGGCCCCGGCCGCTTTCAAACGGATGTATTTCTTCCCGGGCAGTCTTCTCTTGAAGAGAAGCTGCACGCGGCGGAAACCTTCTTGGGCGGCGGCACGGATTTTCAAACGCCGCTTGCGGAGGCGGAACGCCTTATGCGGGAGGGCGGCTTTGAAAATGCTGACATCGCGTTTATTACGGACGGTGAGTGTTCACTGCCAGAAACCTGTGTGGAGATGCTGCAAAAGGCGCAATCAGAGCTTCGCTTCACCGTCACAGGGATTCTGCTGGATGAGGGAAACGCCGGCATGGATTTCAGCCTGAAACCCTTTTGCCAGAATATTTACCGCACCAGTGAACTGACCGGGGATCAGATCGTCGGGGAAATTGTGTTGTCCAGACAGCAGATGGATATGGTGGTGGGACAGCATGACAAGAACAGCGAAACAAGCAGCTACCGCAGGCATTATGCATTGATTATGGAGCAGCCGGAGGAGCAGTCAAGGGAAGAAATATTTGAAGGGTGTCTGGAAGAAGGCAAGGAAACAGGTGCTTATGTAGAGCTTATGGGAGAGGGACTGGATGGAGATTACTCCAGAATAGAGCTTGCCCGTATTGCAATTGCTGCACAGGTGGATGGAATTATTCTTGAAGCAGAGGAGACCGAAGAATATCAGAATGTCATTCGAGAGGCACAGCAGGAGGGAATTCCGGTAGTTACCGTTGTGAATGACTGTGTGGACAGTCAAAGAAAAAGTTATGTAGGGGTAGGTGGATACAGTTTAGGCAGAGAGTACGGACGTCAGATTATTAAGCTTGCGACCAAGAAGAATCGGGAAGTGTTGATTCTTCTGGACGCATCTACGGATGACAGCACACAAAACATTATCTGCAACGGAATTAAGGAAACACTTACGAATGAGGGAAATCATTTGCAGCTTGATTTGGAAATCAAGTCGGTAGATGGAAGAAGTGCTTTTAATGCAGATGAATCCATTCGC
>OLWK01001326.1_pt1 | contig 11264 bp, 9 predicted proteins | sample 1674141 | NCBI WGS metagenome assembly OLWK01 (sample SAMEA103958148, study PRJEB25191) | human gut metagenome | reverse complement strand
GCGTAGGTCATCTGCTTGGTGGTGGTCTTGCCCACGCTGCCGGTCACGCCCACCACTTTGGGGTGGAACTGGCTGCGATAATTGGCCCCCAGCACCATCATGGCGTGGTAGCTGTCCGGGCAGATCACGCTCTTCTCCTCCGGCACGCCTTCCACGGGGTGGTTCAGCACCACGCAGAGCGCGCCGTTTTCCAGCGCCTTGGCGGCAAAATCATGGCCGTCGAATTTTTCGCCCGGGAACGCCACAAAGATGCACCCGGGGCAGACCTCACGGCTGTCGGTGGTCACCAGCGTGACCGGGGTCTCGCACTGGGCCAGCGCGTTGACGGCCAGGCCCTCCAACAGGATGTTTGCTGCAATTGCTTCCATACTCTCATTCCCCTTTATCCACAGATCAGATGTACGATGGTTCCCTGCTGGACGCTGGAGCCGGGTGCCTCACTCTGGCTCTGGACCGTGCCGGAGCCTTCGACTGTGCAGTTGAACCCTGCGGCGTTCAGCATCTGCCGGGCAAAGTCCGCGCTCTTGCCGGTCACGTCCGGCACCTCGGCGTGCTTGCCCTCATAGGTATCGGTATACAGATAAACGGTGGTGCCGTAGGGCACCTCTGCCCCCGCGCGGGGGTACTGGTAGGTAACAAGGGCGGCGGTCTGGTCGGATTCGCTCTCGGCCAGGTGATGCTTCAAGCCCTTGATGTTCAGCTGCACCTGCGCGTTGCTCCACTCCTTGCCCGTCAGGTTGGGCACCTTGACGGTGGTGCCGCTGCGGTCCACGCCGTCGGTGGCGATGCCCAGATAGGGCGCGATCTCGCTGATGATGTTGCCCACCACCGGAGCTGCCAGAATGGAGGAATAGTCGGTGCGGGCATTGTTGGGGTCGTCCAGCATGACATAGACCAGGATCTCTGGGTCGTTGGCGGGCAGGACAGCCGCAAAGGATGCCACCTTCTTGTAGTCGCCATCGGCGCGGCGGTCCATGTTCAGCTGCTCGGAGGTGCCGGATTTGCCGCCGATGCGGTAGCCTGCAACGTAGGCGTTGCCGCCGCCGCCCTGGGTGCCGTCGCCCACCTCAAACTCCATGATCTGGCGGATGGTCTCGCTGGCGCTCTCGCTGATGACCTGACGGCGGATGTTGGTGCCGATCTCCTGCACCACATTGCCGTTCTGGTCCGTGATCTTATCCACCACATGGGGGGTGACCAGATAGCCGCCGTTGACTGCCGCCGAGATGGCGGTGCACACCTGCAGCGGGGTCACGGCCATGGCCTGACCAAAGGCGGAGGAGGCCAGCTCCACCTCGCCCAGACGGCTCTTGCTGTAATACTGCATGAAGCTGGTCTCATTGGGCAGGTCCACACCGGTGCGCTCGGTAAAGCCGAAGGCATCGAAGTAATCATAGAACAGGCTGGAACCCACGCGCTGGCCCAGCTGGATGAAGTAGATGTTGCAGCTGTTGCGCAGGGCCTCGGCCAGATTCTGGGCCCCGTGCGACTTTCTGCCGGCGCAGTGGTAGGTCTGCTTTGCCACGCTGTAAGCACCGGAGCAGTTCAGGGTGGTGTAATAGGTCGCCTTGCCGCTGTCCACACCCATGGCGGCGGTGATGACCTTGAACACGCTTCCGGGGTAGTACAGCTCGGTGATGGTCTTGTTCTTCCACTGGATATCCCGGTAGGTGCCGGTGTAGTCGGCTTCCTCATCCGCGATCTTCTGGCCGTTCTCGTCCCGCAGGTAATTGCCGTTCTCGTCTTTTTTGTAGATGGTGTACAGCTCCGGCTCAGCCTGCACCTGCTCCGTCAGGTAGGCCAGATTGGCGCTGAAATCCTGTGGGTCATTGGGGTCAAAGTCCGGCTTGGAGGCCATGGCAAGGATGGCACCGGTCTTGACATTCATCACAATGGCGCAGCCGCGGTTCTCAACGGTGTTGGCCGCCACGGCCTCGTTCAGGTAGCGCTCCACCACCTCCTGAATGTTCACATCCAGCGAGAGCACCAGATTGGAACCGTCCTTGGCGGCGTAGGTGGTGGCGTTTTCATCGGCAATGGCGTTGCCGTAGGCGTTGCGCAGGGTGATGGTGCGGCCATTCACACCGGCCAGCGTGGACTCATAGGAGTTTTCCAGACCGTACACGCCCTGACCATCCGCATTGCAGAAGCCCAGCACGGCGGCGGCAAAGCGGCCGTAGGGGTAATCCCGCTGGAAGCCCTTGGAGGCCGACACCGACACCCGTCCCTTGCGGACAGTGGGGGTGCCGTCGTCGCCCTCCTGCTGGCCCAGCCCCAGCTTGGCCAGGATCTTTTCCAACGCACCGGCGGATTTTCCGCTCTTGCTGTGGGCCTTGTTGTAGGTCTTGACGTATTCTTCAATGGAGAGCTTGATGGCGTTGTTGACCTTGGTGGCCAGCACCTGATAGGAGCTTTCGTTTTGGGAGAGGGCATCGCAGACCGCCTGATACTGGGTCTGGTACTCTGCCGAAGTGGTGTCCACGCTGTCCAGACTCTCGCCGTCGCCCGAAAGCAGGCGCAGGGTGATCTGGGTGCAGACCTCCTTCATGGCGGCCTCATCGATGGTGCGGGTCTCCGCCTTGGTGTCCTGATCGGTGGTGGTGGTATACAGGGCCGTGCTGTAAGAGGGGTCGGCCCAGATGGTCCAGACCACGCTGGTGGAAGCCAGCGTGATGCCGCTGGTGTCGTAGATCTCACCGCGGGTGGCCTGAATGGTGCTGTCCAGCAGCTGCTGCTCGGCGGCGTACTGGCGGTAGGTGGCACCGTCGCGGATCTGGATCTTGTACAGGCTGTAGATCACGGTCAGCGCGGCGACCACCACAAGAAGCACGGCGGCACCAAAGCTGATATGACGCAGCCGGGCACTGAGCCGTGCGTGCGGGTCCGCACTGCGGCGGCGGACGCTGTTCTTTTTGGGTTTGGAGGATGGTGTTTGCATTGCGTACTCCCGAAGAAAACCGAAAAAGCGTGCGCTGCCGCACGCTTTTCGTTGTTTGGTTTATTTTGCCGTTCTGACAGAGGCAAGAATGGTCATTGCCCCATCGTGGAGCAGATCCGACCACTGCCGCACAGCGGATGCCTTGCGCACCAGAACGCTGCCCTCATCCAGCCGGATGTAGGTGATCTGGCTCTGGTCGATCTTCATCAGCCCCAGGCGTGTGGCAGTCTCCTCAACACTTGTGATGTTGGTGCGGCTGTTCAGGGCACTGTTGTAGTATGTATACTGGCTCTGCTCGCTCACAAGCTCTGCCTTGGCGCTCTGGATCTGAGAGTTCAGCTCCACCAGCTGTGCCTCGCTCCACAGCAGGCTCACCGCAAAGCCCACCAGCAAAGCCGCGCCCACCAGCTGCAGCGCGTGCTGCATGGCGGCCCGCACGGGGTTCAGCCGCTTTTTGCCACCCTTTTCTACCCGCAGCGGGACTTTGGGCTGTGCCTGCGGCGCTCTTCTGCGCCGGACCTCTGTCATATCGTATGCTGCCTGACCCATGGTGATCTCCTCCTCACCTCTCCGGGGCTGTGCCGCCCTCAGATCTTTTCCAAAACCCGCAGGTGGGCCGAGCGGCTGCGCCGGTTCTCTTCCAGCTCCTGCGTGTTGGCTTCAATGGGTTTGCGTGTGATCAGCTTTGCCTTGGCTTTGCCGCCGCAGACGCACACTGGGAACTCCGGCGGGCAGGTGCAGGCGGTGGACCAGCGGCGGAACTTGTTTTTGACCAGCCGGTCCTCCAGCGAGTGGAAGGTGATCACGCAAAGTCTTCCACCCGGTGCGAGATGCGCAAAAATGGTGTCCAGCCCCTCTTCCAGTGCGTCCAGCTCATGGTTTACCGCAATGCGCAGTGCCTGGAAGGTGCGGCGGGAGGGGTTTTTGTTCTTCCGGCGCTCCGCCGGGGGCATGGCGCTGGCCACGATATCCGCCAGCTGCAAGGTCGTTTCAATGGGGGCAGTTTCCCGGGCTTCCACGATTCTGCCCGCGATCTGCCAGGCGAAGGGCTCTTCGCCGTAATCCCGCAGGATGCGGGCCAGCTCCTCCCGGCTCTCGCTGTTCACGAGATCGGCGGCCGTCTCACCCTCCTGGCTCATCCGCATGTCCAGCGGGGCATCCGCCCGGTAGGAAAAGCCCCGGGCCGCGTCATCCAGCTGATGGCTGGACACGCCCAGATCCAGCAGCGCGCCGTTGATCGTTTCAATGCCCAGCTGCTCCAGAGCTTGTCCGGCATAGCGGAAGTTGATCTGCACCACGGTGGCAGGCAGGCCCGCCAGCCGGGCCCGGGCCGTCTGCACGGCATCGGGGTCCTGATCCAGCGAGATGAGCCTGCCGCCCTGCTCGCCGTTCAGCCGCAGGGCGATCTGGCGGGAGTGCCCCGCGCCGCCCGCCGTGCCGTCCAGATAGGTGCCTGCCGGGTCGATCTTCAGGCCGTCCAGGCACTCGTTCAGCAGCACCGGGACATGCTCAAACGAGGCCGGGTCAAAGGGCTGTGCTGTTTTTTCTGTGTCCATGTTCCCAGCCTCCTTTCAAAACTCAGATAAGATCCTGCATCTGCCGCCCTTTTCTGCCCGGAGCTGCTGCCCGGGAAAGCGGCCTGCGGCCTGCCGGGAGTTTGTGGCCCGGTCAGCCTTGAGGATACAATTTTATTGTAACAAAACAGGCCCCTGATTGCAAGAGTTTCCCTTTTGTTTTTTCTCTCAAAATGTACCAAAAAAAGCCCCTGCAAGCCGTCGTTTTTGCTTGCAGGGGCCGGAAGCTCTCACCGGGAAATTTCACATTCCCGCATCAGAGCTGTTTTCTGGGGCTCTGGCGCAGGTTTGCACGGACATTTTTGACCTGTGCGGCGTTTTCCGCCATCGTCTCTTCCGTGGTCTTGAGCATATTATCACAGTAGTCGGTCACGGTCTGGCGGACAGTGCGGGCCTCGGTCTGGGCGGCGGAGACGATCTCTCCGGCGCGCTGCTGGGCCGCCTTGACGATCTCGGCCTCGCTCACCAGCACACGGGCGCGCTCCTCGGCCTTTTTTACAATGGCCTGCGCCTGTGCGTTGGCCGATTCGATGAGCTGGGCACGGTCGCTGACAATGGACTGGGCCTGCCGCAGCTCCACAGGCAGGTTCTGGCGGATCTCGTCCAGATAGTCCCGGATCTGCTCCACATCCACGATGCGCTTGCCGCCCGAAAGGGGCATTCCGGCGCTCTCCTCCAGCGTATCCTCAATGGTATCCAAAAGCTCGTTTACGTTCATTCCGCATCTCCCTCTCCAGCGCTCTGCCGGGGCTTACCATACTTCCACAGCAGGACTTTGCCGTATTTATACTGTTTTTTCAGGGTCATGCCGCCCACCTCTGCAGGCAGCACCAGGCCGGTCTCACTCTCGCAGATCACGATGCCGCCCGGAGCCAGGCATTTGTCCACGCCGGGCAGGATCTTTTCCAGCGTGCCGGTGTGGAAGGGCGGGTCCAGCAGCACGATGTCGAACTGCTCATGGCAGGCGGAGAGATACCGTGCCGCCTCGCCGATGTTGACCCGGCTGCGGTCAAACACGCCGCAGTTCTTGCAGTTCTTCATCACGATGTTCACGGCCTCCCGGTTCTCGTCCAGGAACACGCACCGGGCCGCACCCCGGCTCAGGGCCTCAATGCCCAGCTGGCCGCTGCCTGCGTAGAGGTCGAGCACCCGGGCACCGGGCAGGTCGAACTGGACGATGCTGAACATGGCCTCCTTGACCTGATCCATCGTCGGGCGGGTGATCTCGGTGCCGGGCAGGGCTTCCAGCCTGCGGCCCCGTGCTTCTCCTGCAATAACGCGCATGTATCTGCCTCCTTCTCCCGCTGTCCGGGCCCCCTGCCCGGCCAGCAGCTGTTTCGTGTTTTCGTATCTCCATATTATCGTCAAAACGCAACTCTTTGTCAAGGGCACGCGTTGCACTCAGGGTGCAATTGTGCTAAAATCAGGGCAAAGCGCCCCATGTGCGGCGCGTTTTGCCAAAAAAGGAGAGTATCTGCTTATGAAAGTCCTGCTCATCAACGGCAGCCCCCACGAGAAGGGCTGCACCTATACTGCCCTGTCCCTGATCGCCGGGGAGCTGAACGCCAGCGGCATCGAGACCGAGATCCTGAACGTCGGCACAAAGCCGGTGGGCGGCTGCATCGGCTGCGGCGGCTGTGCCGCCGGTAAGGGCTGCGTGTTCGGCGGCGTGGTCAACGAGGCCATCGAAAAGGCTAAGACTGCCGATGCCTTTGTGTTCGGCACACCTGTCCACTATGCGTCCGCCTCCGGCAACATGACCAGCTTCATGGACCGTCTGGCCTACGCGGGCGGCAAGTATCTGGCCTACAAGCCCGCTGCCATCTGCGCTTCGGCCCGCCGCGCCGGCACCACCACCACGCTGGACCAGCTGGTGAAGTACCCCGAGTTCTTCCACATGCCGCTGGTCAGCGGTTCCTACTGGCCCATGGTGCACGGCTCCAAACCCGAGCAGGTGCTGGAGGATGAAGAGGGCTGCGCCGTGATGCGGGAGCTGGGCCGGAACATGGCCTGGCTGCTCAAGTGCATCGAACTGGGCAAAGCAAACGGCATCACCCACCCCGAGAATCCCCGCCGTCCCATGACCAATTTCATCCGCTGAACCCTGTGTTTTCCCTGCGCCTCTGTCCTCCCTGGCAGGGGCGTTTTTTGTCGTCAATCCGCATAAAAAGAGCTCTCTTTTTTCTGTTCCTCTCACAATTTTCTCTTTCTGCGATCCATGCTATAATGAAGATGAGATCAGAGAAGTTCACCCCCATACTTTCTCAAAAAGGAGGCGTTTACCATGAAAAAGATTCTTTCCGCATTTTTCGCCGCTTTTCTTCTGGCAGGTCTATGTGCTCTTCCCGCATTCGCAGTGTCTCAGGCTCGTTCTGTAAATGCTACAACAACTGCCGACACCGTGTCCCTTGTCTGCGAATATTGCGGACAGAGCGAGATGATTTGTGTGGATGAGTATTATGCTTCCTGGTATACAGTCAATTTTATTCCTTGTCAGGGACGCGATCCCCGATATAATGATTCGGTCGAGAATCGCACTCATGTTGAAATTTATCAATGTCAATCCTGTAAGTTTGGCACCAGCGTAGTTTCTACGGAAGAGCAGATTTCCCACAAACACCCCGCCATGCGTGCCTACGACCTTCCCAGATTCTGATATTTCCTTTGCGCCTCTGCCCTTGTCGGCAGGGGCGTTTCTGATTTTAGCAGCTTTTTCTGCAAAAACGGAAAAAATAAAGGACGGAGTGCTTTTTTCGTTCACAACTTTGTGGTAGCATGAGGGTAAGAATTTTTTTGTGCAGAGCGATGGAGACAAGCTATGGAACACTACGATTGGAACGACGGCTGGCTGTTTGCCCCCACCTTTGATCCCGCCATCGTCCACCCCGAATGCACCGGGGTGGAGCTGGAGCCGGTGCGCTTGCCCCACACGGTCAAAACGCTGCCCTACAACTATTGTAACGAGAACGAATACCAGCGGGTGTCCGGCTACCGGCGGGAGTTTTTTGCGCCCAAAGAGTGGCAGGGCCGCACGGTACTGCTGACCTTTGGAGCCGTGGCCCACGATGCCACCGTGTTCTGCAACGGGCGGCGGATGTTCCACCACGGGTGCGGCTACACCGCCTTTACTGTGGACCTGACTGAATCGCTGCTGCTGGGCCAAAAAAATGTGGTGGCTGTCCGGTGCGACAGCCGGGAGGACCTGAACATTCCTCCCTTCGGCGGGCAGATCGATTTTCTGACCTACGGCGGCATCTACCGGGCCGTCAGTCTGGACGTGAAGGAGCCCGCCTACCTGCGCGACATTTTCATCGAGGCGCAGGCCGAGGGCGATTTCCGCATCTATTCCTCCACGGTGGGCGAGACCATCGGCTGCACCCTGCAGGCCGAGATCCGCAGCCCCGCCGGGAGCAGAGCCCTGTACAGCGGTGAGCTCAGCCTGCCCATTGTGGGCACCCTGAACGGCGTGCACCCCTGGAGCGTGGAGCACCCCTTCCTCTATACCCTGACCGTCCGGCTCATCCGGCCCGGCACCAGCGGCCTGCCCGACCGGGTGCTGGACGAAAAGAGCACCCGGTTCGGCTTCCGCACCATCCAGTTCGTGGCCGGGGGCTTTTATCTGAACGGCCAGCGGGTGGAGCTGCGGGGCCTGAACCGGCATCAGAGCTACGCCTATCAGGGCTATGCCATGCCGGACAGCATTCAACAGCTGGATGCCCAATTGTTGAAAAAGCAGCTGGGCTGCAATGCAGTGCGCACCAGCCACTACCCCCAGAGTCCGGCTTTTCTGGATGCCTGCGATGAGCTGGGCCTGCTGGTGTTCGTGGAGATGCCCGGCTGGCAGCACATCGGGGATGAAGCCTGGCAGGCCCAGGCATTGCAGAACTGCCGCGAGATGGTCTGCCAGTGCCGCAATCACCCCAGCGTGTTCCTGTGGGGCGTGCGGGTGAACGGCAGTTCCGACAACGAGGCCTTTTACAAGCGCACCAACGAGGCCGTCCATCGGCTGGACCCCACCCGCCCCACCGGCGGCGTGCGGATTGCCCGCAAGAGCCAGCTGCTCGAGGATGTTTACGCTTACAACGATTACTCCTACTCCGGCCGCGGCCCGGGCTGCGAGCCCCGGTCTGCCGTTACGCCCGATCTCCGCAAGGGCTACCTCATCAGCGAGTTCGGGGGCCAGCAGTTCCCGGCCAAAGCCTTTGACGACGAGCCGCACCGGCTGGCACAGGCTCTGCGCCACGCCGCCGTCCTCAACGATGCCATTGCCCAGCAGGGCGTGGCCGGTGCCCTTGGCTGGTGCATGGCCGATTACAACACCCACCGTGAGTTCGGCAGCGGCGACCGCATCTGCTACCACGGCGTGACGGACCTGTTCCGCAACCCGAAGCTCTCTGCCGCCGTCTACGCAAGCCAGAAAACGCCCCGCTCCCCTTCGGACGTGGTGTTCGAGGTCTCTTCCAGCATGGCGCTGGGTGACCACCCCGGCGGCTTTGCCGGGGCCTGCTGGGTGTTCACCAACGCCGAGAGCGTCCGCCTCTACCGGGGCAATGATTTCATTGCCGAGTTCACCCCCGACCGCCGGGGCCGCTTTGCCGCCCTGCCCCACCCGCCCATCGAGATCCAGGATTTCGTCGGCTCCCTGCTGGAAAAGTATGAGGGCCTTGACCAGAGCACGGCCCCGCAGGTAGCGGCCATCCTCAACGAGATGCGCCGGGACGCGCTGAACCTTTCGCCTCTCTCCCGGGCGCGGATGCTCTCCCTGCGGCTGAGCGCAAACGACCTGCTCCGGATGTACTACAAATACATCGGCGTGCTGGGCGGGCCGTCCAGCGTTTACCGGTTTGAGGCAGTCTGGCACGGGCGCACCGTCCGCACCGTGGTCAAGGAGCCGGTGCAGTCGGTCCGGCTGGAATGCGTGGTGCACAACCCCATCCTGACCGACGGCCCCACCTGGGACTGCGCGGCGGTCAGCCTGCGGGCCATCGACCAGAACGGCAACCTGCTGCCCTACTGCGGCGAAGCCGTTCAACTCAGCGTGGAAGGCCCGGTAAAGATCCTGGGCCCGGCCATCGTCCCCCTGCGGGGCGGCATGGCGGGCACCTACCTTGCCACCACCGGTGAAGCAGGCCGTGCCGTGCTGCACTGCCGGATGGAGGGCGCGCTGGATGTGGAGGCCGCCCTGACCGTGCGCAAGCGCTCCGGTGCAGAGAACGCCAATTAAATTTCGTCCTTTCATGGTAGATTTGCAATCTGTTCAAAGTTTTATCATGGTTGGCTGATATTCTATTGTTGTGAACAATCAAACGCCCTCTCCGTCCATGCGTCCGCGTGGCTGAGAGGGTTATTCTTGAGGACAAAGGACCGGAAATCTATGAGAGAGAAACTTCGTCAGTTTATGATCGGCCGCTATGGCACCGATGGCCTGAACCAATTCCTGAGCATTGCCTCGCTGGTGCTGCTCCTCATCGCCATCATCAGCCGGGTCAGCCTGTTCACCTATCTGGGCGCGGCCCTGCTGATCTTCTGCTACTACCGCACCTTCAGCCGGAACATCTCCAAGCGCACCGAGGAGAACTACAAGTTCTACACCCTGAAGGACCGGGTGGACAACAAGTTCAAGGGCTGGAAAGATCAGTGGGCCAACCGCAAGGTCTACCACTACTACCGCTGCCCCCAGTGCCGCCAGAAGCTGCGCGTGCCCCGCGGCCGCGGCCGCATCCAGATCTCCTGCCCCCGCTGCGGCACCCAGTTCATCAAGAAGAGCTGAGCCATGTTCGGATATGTTATCCCGAATCAGGCCGCGCTCAGTCCGGAGGCACAGGCGCGGTATCGCGCGGCCTACTGCGGGCTCTGCCGCCGCATTGGCGCGCTGCACGGCACCCGGGGGCGGCTGACCCTGAGCTATGACCTGACCTTTCTGGATCTGCTGCTGTGCAGCCTGTACGAGGGCGAAAGCGCCTGTGCGACAGGCTGTGACCACTGCCCCATCCACCCCATCCGGAAGGTGGAGTGGCGTTCCAGCGGCCCCACCGATTACTGTGCAGACCTGAGCGTGGCTTTGCACTACTACAACGCGCAGGACAAGTGGAACGATGACCACAGCCTGCTGGGCCTGGGCTTTGAAAAGATGCTTGCTGCCCCCACGCAGGAGGCCGCTGCCCGCTGGCCCCGCCAGTGCAGCGCCATCCGCACCTGTCTGGATCGGCTGGCCCGGTACGAGGCCGAGGGCAGCGAGGATCTGGATGCCGTTTCCGGCTGCTTTGGGGAACTGATGGCCGAGCTGTTCGATTACAGGCAGGACCACTGGTCGCCGGAGCTGCGCAGCATCGGCTTCAACCTGGGCAAGTATATCTACCTGCTGGATGCCTACGACGACCTGGCCCGGGACGAGCGCAAGGGCGTATACAATCCCCTGCGCACCCTGAGCAGAGAACCCGGGTACGAGGAAGAGATGCGGGAGATCTTTGAGCTGCTGCTGGCCAACTGCGCCCGCAGCTTTGAGCGCCTGCCCTGTGTGGAGGACGTTGACCTTCTGCGCAACATCCTGTATTCGGGCGTGTGGCTCAAATATCACTGCAAAAATGCAAAAAAGAAGGACAAAACCGCCTGATTCCGGCGGTTTTCCTTGATTTTTCCGTTCCAGTCCTGTACACTAAAGATTGCTTGTGCGGCACAGCGGCCGCACAGATGGTAATAGAGACGTGAGGAAGTAGACCGATGAGAGACCCCTATGAGGTTCTGGGCATCCA
>OLWK01001314.1_pt1 | contig 11356 bp, 10 predicted proteins | sample 1674141 | NCBI WGS metagenome assembly OLWK01 (sample SAMEA103958148, study PRJEB25191) | human gut metagenome | reverse complement strand
TCCGCCTGGTGGCGCACATTATGAAAAAATACTATTCGCAGTCCGCCGATCAGGAAGACCTGATCTCAATCGGCACGATCGGGCTTATCAAGGGTATCTCGACCTTTGACTCCAGCAAGGGGGCACGGCTTGCGACATATGCAGCCAGGTGTGTAGAAAATGAAATTCTGATGTACTTTCGTTCGATGAAGAAAACAGCGGGGGATGTTTCGCTTTCGGATTGTATTGAGACAGGAAAAGACGGGAACGCGTTGTCGCTGATGGACGTTTTGTGCTCGGATGAGGATCTGTTCGAGGACTTGAGCACGCGGCAGACGTACAAAAAGCTGTACGAGGTCATGGACGAGGTTTTGTCGGAGCGTGAGCGAATGGTCGTAACGCTGCGCTACGGCCTCGGCGACCGGACGCCGCTGACGCAGCGGGAGATCGCTGCAAAGTGTGGTATCAGCCGGTCGTATGTGTCGCGGATTGAGAAAAAAGCGCTTGCCGCGCTTCAGAAAGCGCTTCAGGATTACACGCAGATAGACTGAGGCGGATTTTTTCTTGGCACTGGATTTATCAGCATTTTTCTGGTACTATGGGTGCAGGCGGCAGACGTTCGTTCGGCTGCCGCGCACAGGATAAAAACGCAACGCGAGGCCTTCGGCCTTGCCAGAGCTGGTAGGTAGCCCAGCCGTCTGCACTTCGGCGCAGGTAAGTAACCCTCCCCTCCGGGTCGTCCGTTCCTGTGAAAATAAAAAGGAAACGCTGATTCAATGACTGAACGCATTCGGCGAGAGATTTTGCCCCAAGACAAGACATGAAAACGCAGGAGTACTTTGTGTATTTCAAGTTTTCATACCGCAGGATTGGGCCAAAAGACCCGGCGAAGGCCGAAAGGCATTGGATTAGAGGTTCCTCATGGAGGGTTTCGTAATGGACAGCGATTTGACAAGGCTAACGGTATTTTTTGAGGCGCCGTTCTGGGTCGGGGTGTTCGAGCGGTTTGAGGGCGGGACGCTCTCGGTCTGCAAGGTCACCTTTGGCGCAGAACCGAAGGACTATGATGTATTTTCGTATGTGCTGAAAAACTACGCGCGGCTCCGATTCAGTCCGGCTGTTGCGGCAGCTGTCAGGCAGGATGCGGCAAATCCGAAGCGTATGCAGAGGGAAATCCGAAGGACTTCCTCCGGCGGCGGCGTCGGAACAAAGGCACAGCAGGCATTGCAGCTGCAGCGGGAGGAACAGAAGCTGGAACGAGAAACACGCACCCGCAAACAGCGGGACGCGGAAAAGCAGCTGAAGTTTGACCGCAGGCAGCAGAAACGAAAGGAAAAGCACCGGGGACGGTAACAGTACGCCCCCTCTGCGTCCGGCAGTGTTTGTACTGCTGCTCGCGGAGGGGGCGCATTGCTTTCAGCAAAAAGCCGCCGCTCGGATGAGCGGCGGCTTTGAGATCAGGTATTAGGGTTGTCCATAAGTTCGAGGGGATAGTCGCCCAGATGCTCGAGTTTGAAACCGTTGGCCTTATAAGCTTCATAATCAAACGCATTCAATTCGTCGATGGCAAGCTTGTGAAACTCGTAGAAATTCGGCCACCATTCGTAGCCGTCGCCGAGATTGTGGCTCAGGTACGCGTCGGCAATATCCTTGCCCATCTGCGGTGCAACATAGAACGCGCCCATGGCCAGAACGTTGACGCCGTTGCCGGTGATAGCGCGCAGCGCAGCTGGGACACTCTCCACGACACCAGCGTGAACACCGGGGCACTTGCTGGCAGCGATGTGGATGCCCATACCGGTGCCGCAGAAGATGAGCGCACGCTCAAACTCGCCCTCGGAGATCATCGCACCGACACGCAGGCCAATGCGGTGGAACATGAGGTCGGTATCCTCCTCATCGCCCGTGCGGACACCGACGTCCGTCACTGTCCAGCCCTTCTTTTTCAGATGCGCGACGACCGCTTCCTTAAGGGGGAAGCCTGCAAAGTCCGCGCCGACCAGAATCTGCTTGTCCTTGATCGTTTTCATGGTGCAGCCTCCTTATTATTTTAAATAGAAAATAGAATCCATATCGGTATAGAACGCCTCTTCGCAGGCCTCGTCATAGACCTCAAAGCAGGGTCTTGTGCAGCGCCACCAGCGCTGCGTGGTTTCATCGGCAGCCATCTTTGCCATATCCGCTTCGTAATCCGTGCCCGTATATTCAAAATACGAGAAAACAACGTTGCCGCGGATAAAGATCGAGTAATTCTCAAGATTGCATGCCGTGATCATGTTCAATACGTCCGGCCAGACCTCTGCGTGGAGGCGGACATATTCGTCCCGCTTCTCCGGCTTTAACCGGCCGACCTGCCCGAATCTGCGTCTTTCCATTTGTTTTCCGCCTTTCATGCCTTAATTCTTTTATGCTCGTTCAGATAATCCAGAACCATGACCAGCAGCAGAACTGCACCCCAGACGAGGGAGATATAGTAGCTGCTGATCTGCGGGAACCGGTTCAAGCCGGTTTCCAGCGCGCGTACCAGGAAAATCGAAAGCAGAACGCCGCCGATCTTGCCCTTGCCGCCATTTGGGCTAACACCGCCGAGCACAACGATCAGGATGCACTGCAGGGTATAGTTCGATCCGTAGTCCGCACGCGCGGAATTATAGTTTGCCAGCATAATCATACCGCCCGCCGCCGCGTAGATTCCTGAGATCAGATAGGTCTTTACGAGGATCCAATCGACGTTCAGGCCGCTGAAGCGCGCAACATTTTCACTGCTGCCGAGCAGGGTCAGCTTTTTGCCGTATGTCGTTCTGCCCAGCAGGAACCAGAGAATAGCCGCGCCGGCAGCGAAGATCAAAAACTGCACGGGGATGCCCGCGATGCGATTATTGATAAGATAGGCATAGGTTGCTGGGAAATCGCTGATGGCACTGCCGCCAGTCAAGACAATGCCGATGCCGGAAAACAGTTCGCCCGTGCCGAGCGTAGCAAGGATTGGCGGGATCTTCAGCTTGGCGATCAGAACACCGTTCAGAAGCCCCGCAGCCGCACCAATCAAAAGCGCAAGCGTGAAAATCGGCAGAACCCAGACAGGACTCAGGTCGCTTCCGCCGTTTGCAATACGGCGCATAAGCAGCGCCATGGTGATGGAGGTCATATTGGCCACGCCGACCGTGGAGAGGTCAATGCCGCTTGAGATCATACAGACCATAACACCAAGCGACATGAGGCCGAATTCCGGGAACTGTGCAAACATGGTCTGGAAATTGACGACAGAATAGAATTTACGGCCCTTCATGATGCCCATGAATATGAACCAGCAGACCATGATGATGAGCAGGCGTCGAATATGCGTGTCCATTTTCAGTCCGCGCTTTGCGGACAGCTTTGTATTAGCCATTATGCTGCGCCTCCTTTGCCTGCGTTCTGGTGCGGCGCTTCGTGCCGGAGTGCGTCGCCTGATACGCGCTGACGGCGGTACCGATGACGATCAGGAGGCCGACAAACACGTCCTTCCAGACGACCGGAACGCCGATAAGGATCATGGAGTTTTCCACCAGCACAATCAGCAGCGTACCGAGCACGCAGCCGGTCAGCGTGCCCTTGCCGCCGACGATGGCCGTGCCGCCGAGCACGACGCCCGCGACGATGTTCATCTCCATGCCGAGCATATTGGTCGGGTGGCACTGCTGCATCATGCACACGCGGATAATACCCGCGACGCTGGCGATCACGCCTGCAAACAGGTACAGCAGGAACTTTGTCCGCTTGACGGCGAAGCCCGCGTTATAGGCTGCAGATTCGTTGCCGCCAATGGCGTAGATGCCCCGGCCGAACATGGTATAACGCAGCACAAGGAACATGAGGAGCAAAACGCCAACAAACACCAGAAATGCCGCCGGAAGCTTGGACGACAGGCCACTGACGGGGTTTGTCGCAGTATAGATGGCCTGCTTGCCGAAGGCCTTCATGCCAGCCGGGATCACAGCCAGCTGCTTCGATTCGAGCGTGCCCTGCATGATGCCCTTGAAGACGCTGGCAGTGCCAAGCGTCACGATCATAGCGGGCAGGCGCAGGAAGCTGACAAAGAAGCCGTTGAACATGCCGAGAACCGCGCCGATGACGATGGCCGTCAGCATGGGGAGCAGAACGCTTCCCTGATAATCCAGATTCAAAAACAGCTTTGTGGTCGCATATGCCGTCAGCGATGCAAGCGCCGGGAAGGAAACGTCGATGCCGCCGGACAAAATGACGAGAAACTCGCCCACGGCGAACAGGCCCGGCACGATCATAGCCGAGGCGATATCGACGATGTTATTAGACGTATAGAACTGGCCTGAGCGCACCTGAATCAAAAATGACAGGGCGAGCAGGATCAAAAATACATAGGTTTCATTCTGACGAAACAGCTTTTTTATAGTCTTCTGCACTTCCCCCACCCCCTTACAGCATCTTGCTCAGGATCTGCTTTTCGCTCGCTTCATCCGCCGTCAGTTCGTCCACGATGCGGCCGTCCTTCAGAATCATAATGCGCGAGCAGTTTTCCAGCAGTTCCGGCAGGTCATCGGAAATAATGATGACCGCCATACCCTTTCCGGCCAGCGACTGTAAGATCGCGTGGATATCGTGCTTCGAGCCGATGTCAACGCCGACCGTCGGGCCGTTCAGAACCAGAATCTGCGGGCGGCAGGCCAGCCACTTGGCAAGCACGATCCTCTGCTGGTTGCCGCCGGAGAGCGTGGAGGCGGCGTTTGCCGGATTGGGCGTGGCAATGGCCAGTTCCTTGACCCAGCAGTCAATTTCCTCATTCGTCTTCTGCGCATCGACAAGACCTTTTTTCGTCAGATCGTCGATTTCGGAGATTACGATATTGTCCGCGATGCTCTGCGAAAGGAACAGGCCCTCGCTCAGACGGTCCTCCGGCACGAAACCAATGCCGTTTTCAATCGCAGCACGAGGGCTTTTGATCACGGTCGGCTTTCCGTGGATGCGGATCTCGCCGGACTGGGCAGGGCGGATGCCGAACAAGGACAGCGCAAGTTCCGTCCGTCCAGAGTCGAGAAGGCCCGTGACGCCGAGGATCTCGCCGCCGCGCAGCGAGAAGCTGATGTCCTCATAGCTGCCGGGAAGCGCCAAATTGCGCACCTCAAGCAGCGGCTCGTCAGACAGGCCGGAGGGCTGGAACGTCTTTTCCTCAAATTCGCGGCCGGTCATGTAGTAGGTGAATTTTTTATTGTCCAACTCCGCCGTGTTGCCCGTAGCCGTCAGCTTTCCGCTGCGGAAAACGGTAAAGCGCTCAGAGATTTCAAAGACCTCGTCCAGCTTATGACTGACAAACAGAATGGCGATCCCCTGTTCCTTCAGCTGCAGAATGACGCGGAAAAGCGCCTGAACCTCCTTCCGGGTCAGGGCGGTCGTCGGCTCATCCATGATGATGAGTTTCGCGTTGAACATCAGCGCACGGCAGATGGCAACCATCTGTTTTTCCGCGACAGAAAGTTCACCCAGTCTGGCGTCCAGATCGACTGTGAAGCCGATCCGCGCAACTGCCTGCTCCGCGATCGTGCGCATATCTTTCCAGTTTACAAATTTCTTTTTTGCGACCAGCTGACTGTTGATCGCCAGATTCTCCATGACGCTCAGGTTCGGAAAAATGGAGAAGTCCTGATAAATGACCTGAATGCCGCTTTCAATGGCGGAAAGCGGCGTGATCTTTTGCAGGGGCCGACCCTCAAATTCGATGGTACCGGAATCGCGCTGATAAACACCGGAAATAATCTTGATCAGCGTGGACTTGCCACAGCCGTTTTCACCGGCCAGGCAATGGATCTCGCCCGGACGGATCTCCAGCGAAACGCCGTCGAGCGCTTTGACGCCGGCAAAGTATTTCTTGATATCCAGCGCCCGCAGTAAGTATTCAGCCAATGGTATTCCTCCTTCTGTCCGATTGCAGCTTGGGTATAGAGGGCCGCGGATGCGGCCCTCTTTGCACTACAGATTCGGAATCCTTGATTTAGAAGCCGAACGAATCAACGTTCTCTGCGTCGATGACGACCCAGCCCTCGCCCTCGAGGACGGTGGTGCTGCCCTCGCGGAAGGTCATGGCGGTGTAGCCGTCAACACCCAGATCAACAGGCGCGCCAATCTCTTCGCCGTTGAGGACCTTCAGCGCCAGGCTGATCATAGCCTTGCCGGCGATAGCCGGATCCCACAGCGTCAGGGACTTGACAACGCCGCTCTTCAGCAGCTCTGCGTTGTCGGCAGGCATGCCGGTACCGGAGGTGAACGCCTTATCGATGAGGCCGAGTTCTTCAATGGCTCTTGCGATGCCCGGGGCGTCGAAGGAGGAGGTGCCCATGATGCCCTTCAGATCCGGATACTTCTTGAACAGTTCCTTCGCAACGTTGTAGGCGGTGTCGCCGTTGTCGTGGGATTCGACTCTCGGCTCTTCCTCGAGCAGCGTCATGTTGGGGTACTTTTCCTTCTGGTGCGCGACGGCAGCGTCGGCCCATTCGTTGTGGGAAGCGTTGGTCACGTCAGCGACCATGGTGGTGTAGAGGCCTTCTTCGCCCATGGCTTCGGCGAGGTTGTCCATGATGAACGCGCCATAGCCGGAGTTGGAGAACGCTTCAATGTCATAGTCCACGTTGGTCAGGCTGGCACCCTCGTGCGCGATGACGACGATGCCAGCTTCTTTGGCCTGCTTGAGAACGGGCTCAAGGGATTCGGGGTCAACCGGAACGACGCAGATGGCGTCAACACCCTGCGCGATGAGGTCCTGCACAAGCTGGGCCTGCTTGGTGGCATCGATGACGTCAGTGCCCTTCTGATAGACGTTCAGCCCAGTTTCTGCGGCGTATTCCTTGACGCCGGTGTCCATACGGACGAACCAGGGGTTCGAGGCATCCTTCGGGACGACGACAATCTCGTAATCCTTGTCGGACTTTGCAGTTTCTGTTTTGGTTTCTTCGGTCTTTGCAGTCGTGGTACCTGCACAAGCTGCCAGACACAGGAGCATCGACAGCGCCAGGAGCAATGCGAGGATCTTTTTCATTTGAATGAACCGTCCTTTCCATTTTTAGTGCTGTAAATGTGTATTCTTAAAACGTGCTGACCTCCGTGAATCCTCCTTCCATCCATTCTTTCTAGCTGATCCGTTGGTCAGATCGTTTTAATTCCAAATTGTTCAACAGGAGTCTCGTATGATAAGCGACTGTCCGAGCACGACGTTCTGCGGTGTCCGCCCCTCATGCCATGCTTTGGCCTGCTCCCAGATCTCATGGCCGAGCCGCGCCCGGTCCTGACAGACTGTGGTGAGCGGCGGCTGAACGCAGGCGGAAATCTGGAGATTGTCGAAGCCGACGATCGCAAAATCCTCCGGAATGCGATAGTCCGCCTCCTGTATGGCTTTCATCACGCCGACAGCCAGCAGATCTGACGAGACGATGAACGCCTCAGGCAGTTCGTGCCGCGCATGGGTGCGCAGCAGCTGCTCCATATACCGGCAGCCGTTGCCGAAGTGGTCCTCGCGGAAGGTATCGGAAATGAACACATGCTCGGGCCGGAAGGGATATCCATACTGGGAAAGGCCCTTCTGATAGGCCGCGAAGCGGTCGGACAAGTTGCTGATATTGGGCGGCTCGGAAAGAAATCCGATGCTCTGATAGCCCTTCTGCTTCAGAAATCCAATCGTTTCGAGCAGAACCTGATGGTTGTCATAGGCAATATAAGATGTGCCCGGAATGGTGCTGCGGCGGTCGGCAAGAATAACATGAACGCCGCTTGCGACCAGCTTGCGGATGCTGTTCTCATCGTCCTCGCCGTTGACAATGACGATGGTTTCCGTATCATTCTGCACCATATTGACCAGTCCGCGCTTTTCCTTTTCACTGGAATATTCATAACTCAGCATCAGGACGGTATAGTCCTCCTGATATGCGTCCTCCATCAGAACGCTGGCAATACGGGCGTAGAAATTATTGTCAAGCTTGGGGATCAGCAGGCCGATCTGCCGCTTTTCCTTCCGGCGCATGTGGCGCGCAGCCAGATTCGGTACATAGTTGAGTTCGCGGATCGCCTCACGCACACGGGCGGTCGTTTCCTCAGAGATGGGTGCAGTGCCGTTGATGACATGCGAGACTGTCCCGATCGTGACACCTGCGCGGCGCGCGACGTCCTTCATGGTGGCACGTCTATTCTCCTGTTCTGTGTGCGCAATGGCCATGACTGCTCCTATTTCAATGAAAACGTTTTAATTGATAGCCATATTATAAGGCTTTCTTTTCCAAGCGTCAAGCGTTTTTTACATTTTCGTGAATAGAGTTGCAATTTTAATATATATTTTTGTACATTATGCCCAATCTTCTATAATCTCCATTCTTGCACACCTGTGCGTCACTCCGCCTCGCCTGATGCTGGCGGAGCAAGTTGTGAAAAAAATCTGAATTATTTACAAAAGTATTGCAATTTCAAAAAGATACGGTAAACTGGATTCAAATCACAAATACTGCGGCGCTTTGCTGCGGAAAGAGGTGTACCGGTATGAAACAGGTTTGGAAAAGGATCTCCGCGCTGCTTCTGGCATGCGCGGTACTGGCCGCTTTGATTCCGGCGGCACTTGCAGGCAACAGTTCAGAAGCCTATAAAATTGCCGTCAGCGCCGCCCCGGCGGTCGTCACGGCGGGCAGCACGACCATTGTTTCCGCCACGGTCTACAGCTGTGATGAGGCAGACGGCGAATGGAGCGAATACCTCGGCGGCGGCGCGGATATCACTTGGGAAGCCTACCGCGAGGGGGTAGCCGCATTCCGAGGCGAAAGTGACGGCAAGCCGGTTACAACGGCGCTGGCCGCCGGTTCGTCCTCGTCGAGCCTCGAACTGCTGACTAAGGCGGGCGGCGTAAGCGGTTCTTCTGTGCAGCTTCCGCTGAACATCTGCGTGACCGTAGACGGCAAAACGTATGCTGCCGTCGGCGCGTTTGTTACAATTACAGCTGCGCCTGCCGCACAGAACATCAGTGTCGAGTATGCAGCCGGCTTTGGCGGCAGCGTCCGCTTCTCCGAAAACGATTTCAGCAAGGCGTTTTCCGGCAAGGGAAAGCCTGGCGAAACGCTGGATTACGTCATGTTTGAGTTGTCCCGTGCAACGGCTGTAATGGGCGGCAAGACCTATGATCTGAGTGCCTCCGGCAGCACTTCCATGTTCGGCGCACTCTATACCTCAGCAGAAGGCGGGCAGGCGCTGTCCGATACGGACGCCTGCTATTATCAGGCAAGCTTCTCCCAGATTGATCTCGATGCACTGACCTATCTGACCGGTTCCTGCCGCACCCGTTATACCGTCCGCATCCCCTTTACCGCCGTCGGAACTGACGGAACGCGCTTTGCAGGCAGCGCCGCCGTCACCGTCTCCGGCGACAGCACCGTCACCGCCTCCGGCGCATTTTTGAAAACACTGGACGCTGCCGGACAGATCGCGCAGCAATATCCGGATGCAGTCTGTGTCAGCTTCCAGCAGCCGGAAGCTGGCGTGGGACGGCTGCTGAAAGACTTCAGCAGTGTTGCAGGCAGCGCGTACACGACTGTCCACTATGCACAGGACCGGTTTTATCTGGCGGACACCGGAAAATCAGGCCTGCTTCTTGACGCGCTTTACTTTCTCCCGGCAGCGGACTGCGCTTCGCAGCTGAAGCTTACCTATACCGCCTATGATGCGGGCGGTACGCAGCTTGGAACGGGCGAACTGACCATCCTCATTGCGACAAAACAGTCCTCCTCCGTCTTCTCGGACGTGAATGCAGGAACCTGCGCATGGGCAGCGGATGCCGTCGATTTTATGAACGAATACGGGCTCATTCAGGGTGCGGACAAGTCAACCTTCAACTGGCGCGGCAGCATGACGCGCGGCGATCTGATTTTGATTTTGTACCGGAGCGCCGGTTCCCCTGCTGTCTCTGACACGAGCATCCCGTTCACAGACGTTTCGGAAACAGATTACGCTTACGACGCAATCGTTTGGGCATGGAAGAACGGCGTTGCAGGCGGCGTAAGCGAGACGGAATTCTGCATGAAGCAGCCTGTCACGCGTGAGCAGCTGGCTTCCATCCTCTATCGGCTTTCCGGCAAGCCCGCCGCATCCGCAAGCCTGCGCAGCTATACGGATGCTGCCGATGTCAGTGCCTACGCCGTCGATGCGATGCGCTGGGCTGTCGGCTGCGGTTATCTCAAGGGAAACGGTGCAAAGCTGAATCCCCAGACCGGCGCGAACCGCGCCGAGGTTGCCGTTTTGCTGCACCGGTACCTGACTAAATAAAATAATAAATCACAGCACAAGCCCCCCGTCCTGCGCAGGACGGGGGGCTCTGTTTTTCCAGACCAGATTGGTTTATTTTATTCAGCCGCGCGGATACAGCGGACTGCAATGCGCAGCTGGCCGCCGGGCGTACAGGTGAAGAGTGTCAGATCCCAGTCGCCGGTGATCATGTCTTCGACCTGTGAGGCGCGCAGCTGTTCAAGATCCGCGACCGTGTAGGAAAAGACGTTTCCGTCCGCATCCGTGAAGCGAATCTCGTCGCCGGGGCGCAGATCGCCGAGGTTTTTGAAAAACGCCGGATAATTATGGCCCATGATGACCAGATTGTCAAGATACGCCGAACCCGCGTAGCGGCAGAGGGCGATTTTCAGGCGGTCATAACTCCACTCACCCGTGACCGGAAGCGTCAACTCCAGCGCAGGAATCTCCAGCACGCCGATATAGGCCACACCGACCACCATAACGACCGGCATGGCCATGCCGGGGTTCAGGAGGTAGTCCGGGATATCCGGCTCTTCCGGTTCAGCTGCAGGCGCGTCCGTCGTCTTGGCAGGCTCCTGCTGCGCAGGCGCAGGAATCAGCGGCTCCAGCTGCTGCACAGCAGCAGCTGCGGCAGCCTGCGCCCGGTCTGCAGTCCAGAGGTTCCAGATTGTAAGGCCCAGCGCCGCCAGCAGACACAGCGTGCCCAGCAGCAGGAGAACAGTGCGTTTTTTCACGGCGGCTTTAGTTGAAGCTGCCCAGCTGCTTGCCGGAAAGCACATGGAAGTGGATGTGATGGACGGTCTGTCCGGCAAGTTCGCCGACGTTGGTCACAACACGGTAGCCGTCGGCAAAGCCCAGTTCCTTTGCAAGCTTCGCAATAACCGTATAGATATGGCCGATCACAGCCTCATTTTCCGGCGTGACCTCAGCGGCGGAGGCGAAATGCTGCTTTGGGACAACGAGGAAGTGCATAGGTGCAAGAGGGCTGATATCCTTGAAGGCATAGCAAAGGTCGTCCTCGTAGACCTTTGCGGACGGGATCTCACCCGCAATGATTTTACAGAACAGGCAATCGGACATAGTCAGTTCCTCC
>OLWK01001309.1_pt1 | contig 11392 bp, 10 predicted proteins | sample 1674141 | NCBI WGS metagenome assembly OLWK01 (sample SAMEA103958148, study PRJEB25191) | human gut metagenome | reverse complement strand
TCGTGATCCTGAGCACGCGCTCGTGCTCGTCCGCGCCGCCGAAATTCACCGCCGTGAGCAGCAGCATCACCGCCGAGACGATGGCAAACACCATGACGGCGAGCCATACATAGCCCATGCCGGTCGCAAGGCCGATGGCCATCGCGAGGAACAGCGCTCCGATCTCCTTCGCTGTGCCCGGCGCGGAGCGGAAGCGCACGAGCCCAAACGCACCCGCCACGGCGACGCCCGCGCCGAGGTTGCCGTTCACCAGCATGATGACAAGCTGCACCACGGCGGGCAAAATCGCGAGCGTGACAGCGAAGCTCTGCGTCGTACGCGAACGGTACATGGAAACGAGCGCCGTGCCGACGCCGAGCAGCAGCGACACCGCCGTACAGATGAGAAACGAGACGAGCGTCAATTCGCTTCCTAAGATCGAGTTAAGCACAGAAGGTATCCTCCTTTAAATTGGTCGTGTGGACGCCTGCGGACAACTCGTCACGGTAGCAGGCACCGTATTTGGAAAACGACGCGGGGAACGCCCCGACGTCGGAGAGTAGATGGCAGAGCCACAGCGGGCACGCGCCGGGAATCTTGACCTCCATCAGCACATCGCCGCAGGGCAGCGCGATGGGCGCGCCGTGGTTGCCGAGGCGGAGGTCGACATCCGTGTCGCGCCACCGTAAGTTCGTGTCGAACGTGATGCGGAGCTGCGGATCGTCGATGCCCGCAAAGGCGAGCCGGTCGTAGCCGATGAAGACCTTGGGCGCGGTGTGATAAAACGACTGAAAATAGCCAATCTCGCGTCCGATCTGGCCGAAGTTTTCACTCGGCAGCTCGCCGGAGAGAAACGGCTCCACGTTCTGGATGCCCGTTGTGATGCGGCGCTTATAGACGACGCCGTCGAACTTCTTCTTGAGCTCGACGAAGACCTTGCCGTCCTCCTGCGGCACGCCGTAGCTGCGCACGCGCAGCTTTTCCTTATAGACGGGCTTTTCGAGCGACGCGCGAATCAGGCGGTAGTCGTCGGTATCATAATAAATGTTGCAGATGGTGTACTCGCCGTACGCGTCCTTTTTCATGTAGGGTGTCATCCGCTCCAATAAAAAACGCTGCTGGGAGAGGGCCAGGCAGTATTTCTTTTCATATCGTTCAAAACAGCATTGAATCGCCATGGTGTCGAACCTCCTTTGTGCGCTCAAATATGAACGCGCAACCTAAAAGAAACCTAAAGGTAAAATCTTTATTTTCTTTAGGTAACCTTTAGGCAAAGCGGGTATGCTGTCGCCAGGCTCAAAGGAGCGGGCGCAGAGAGTGAAAAAGCTCGCGCCTGCCCCGGGGGGACCATGCGAGATCATTGATTGAGGAGATATTATGATGAAAAAACTACTGCCTTTCCTGTGCGCGTCGGCGCTGGCGCTGTCGCTCACGGCCTGCGCCGGTACGATAAATAATAGTACGGCGGACACGGCAAGCAATGTGACCTTTACCTTTACCGACAGCGGCGTGACCGCTGCGGGCGAGACGGACACGGGCTACGAGATCGACGGCACAGCGCTCACGATCACGTCGAGTGGTACCTACACCGTCTCCGGCAGCTGCGCGGACGGCTCCATCAAGGTGAAAAAGGGTACGACCGGCGTGACGCTGGTGCTGGACGGCCTGACACTTACGAGTGAGAACACCGCCGCCATCACCTGCGGCAAGTCGAGCGAGGTGACCATCCTTGTTTCCAACGGTACGGAAAATTCCCTGAGCGATACCGAGCAGAACAATGACGACAACTACCCCGAAAACGAAAATGCCGAAAACGCCGTCATTAAGTGCAAGGACGGCTCGACCGTCACCCTCTGCGGCGACGGCGAACTCACCATCACGGCCAACGGCAAAAACGGTATCAAATCCGGCGCGACGACGGACGAGGACGGCGAAGCGTCGCTGACCATCCGCGATTTGACGCTGAATATCGATGCACCCGTCAACGACGCCATCAACGCCGAGCAGCTTTTGAACGTCGAGAGCGGCACGCTGACCATCGACGCCGCGGATGACGCCATTCACTGCGACTTGGTGCTGAACATCGGTGCGGACGGCACGGACGGCCCCACGATCGACATCACGAACTGCTGCGAGGGCCTTGAGGGCGCGGAGCTGAACGTTTGCTCCGGTGATATTACGATCAACGCCTCGGACGACTGCCTGAATGCGGCAAATTCCGACCTGACGGACTACGACTTCACGATGACGATCTCCGGCGGTGCGATCGACACTTATACCTCCGGCGGAGACGGCTTTGACTCCAACGGCGACCTGACCATCACGGGCGGCACAGTGATCGTGTGGACGGACAACACGGCGGACAACGAGCCGCTGGACGCCGACGGCACCATCACCGTTTCGGGCGGCACGGTGCTCGCCGCGGGCGGCAGCAGCGGCATGGGCATGAACCTGGAGGCCACGCAGCCCTGCGTCATTTACGGCTCAACGGGCTTTGGCGGCATGCCGGGCAGTACGCAGAGCAGCCTGATCGCCGCGGACGCGGATTTCACGATTGAAGACGCCGACGGCAATGCTGTGTACAGCGGCACAGCCAGATGCGGTGCGAACTTCATCCTCTTCTCATCTGCCGATGTGGTGGCGGACAGTGCGTATACCCTCAAGGCGGGCGACAGCTCCACCGAAGGGACCGCGCAGAGCGGGACGGTTTCCACCGGCATGGGCATGGGCGGCGGCTTCCCCGGCGGCGGACAGAAGCCAGACGGTGAACCGCCCGAGAGCTTTGACGGTCAGATGCCAAACGGCGAGAAGTCAGAGCTTCCCGACGGGGAAGTGCCCGAAATGCCCAGCGGCGAGCGCCCCACACCGCCCAGTGGGCAGGGAAGCCCCGCTGACGGCAACGCCCCAGCGGGCGACAGTACCTCCGATACCACTCCAACTGCCTAATGGCAGAGATAAAGAAAAGCAGACGGCTCGCGCAGGCCGTCTGCTTTTTGCTGTCTGTTCGGTTTTACATCGTCTCAAAACCGACGATCACGCCGCCGCGCTCGGCATAGTAGCTGCAAAGACCACGGCAGGGACGGATCTCAATGTCTGCTTCAGGAAAGTGCCCGCGCAGCGAAGCGGCGAGCGCCCCAGCCGCCTCTGGATTTTCGGCGTGGTGGATGCGCACCTTGCCGCCGTGGTAGTCAGCTTCCAGAAGTTTCTGTACCATCGCCGCGCACGTCTTTTTTTCGCCGCGGCATTTTTCAACGGGCTGGATCGTGCCCTCAAGACTTGCGGTGGCGAGGATGTGAATGCCGAGAATGCCGATGGCGCCCGCGGCGATTTTGCTGACGCGGCCGTTTTGCGCCAGATTGTGCAGGGACTTAAGACTGAAGAAGAGGTGCGTGGTGGCAAGATATTCCTGCGCCTTTTCGCAGACCACATCGAAGGGGAGACCCTTGGCGTGCAGCTCTGCGAGCTTCTCTGCGAGCAACTGCATCTCCGGTCCCGTGCTCAGCGTGTCAAAGATGTGAATTTTGACCTCGGGATGCGACTGGAGATACACGTCGCGCGCGGCCATGGCCGAGGCACAGGTGCCGGACAGGCTGCTTGTGATGGTAATGACGAAAATCTCATCCGCGCCCTCGAACGCCTTGAGCCAGCCGTCGAGGCTGGGGCAGGCCGTGCCGGATTTGCCGTTGTGGGCCGCGAGATAGTCGAGCAGCTCGTGCGTGTCGAGCGTTTCATCGTCCACGAAGTCGCGCTCGCCGGCGCGGATGGTCATGGGCACGCTCTGATAGGTTACGCCCTCCAGCATCGTGAGGTTGGCAGAGGAGTCGGCGATCAGTTTCATCATGGGGAAGCCTCCAAAAAAATAATCGGTTATTCAAAAACCTGTTGTCAGGTGAAATTATCTTTGACTACAATACAACGATTTTCAATAACTGTCAATCGGTTTTTGAAAAACTTATTGACATTTTTTTAACCAAAGTTTAAGATGATGAAAACGCAGTTTGAACGGAGGAGCAGCTATGGACGAAAATATGCGCAGCCGTCTGGCGGAGTCTGTCCGAAGCTTTCATATCCCGCGGCTCGGGGAGATCCCCGACGTGGGGCTGTATCTCGAACAGGTGACGCGTTATGTCAATCAATCCATCACGGGATGCGGGCTCAGTCCCATCACGGCCTCGATGGTCAGCAATTATGTTAAGCAGAAGATCATCCCCGGGCCAGAGAAAAAGGCCTACGGCGCGGAGAGTATTGCGTACCTCATCTTTGTCTCGTGCATCAAGAGCGTCGTCGCGATGGACGACATCCGCGCGCTGATCGGCATTCAGCACGAGACCTACGATCTGCCGACCGCTTATCACTACTTCTGCGAGGAATTTGAAAATCTCATCCGCTATGTCTTCGGCGCGAGCGACCATCTTGCAAGCGTCGGACAGGACGAGTCGGATGAAAAGGAACTGCTGCGCTCGGCACTTTTAAGCGTGACGCACAAGCTCTATCTCGATGCCTATCTGCGGCTGCTGAGGCAAGACGCGGAGCGCGCACAAAAGGAAACAGAGGAAGCGCAATGACCGTTGAACAGTTTGTCATGGCCTACGGCGCGGAGCAGGACCGTCTGCGCGCCCTGCTGCCGGAGGGCTTTGCCTCGCTGCGGCCGGTGCTGCGCATCAACGCGGAGGTGCGCGACGGCAAAACGGGGGCTCTCGAGTTCAACACTGCCGCGGAAAAAGCCGACAATCGCGGCTGGGTCAACATCGGCCGCTGGGACGATGTTCCCTTTACGAAGGACGGCAAAAAGACGACCTTCACGCTGCCGGAGCTGACGATCTCGTTCACCGGCGTCGGCATCGAGGGCGGCTGCCCTGCGGAAAAGGACAACGTAGGCTGCTATTACTTGAAAGACGGTACGTTTACGCTCGTGCCCGCGGAGAAGATCACAGCAAACAAGGAATTCTGCGACTGTGAATTCGCCTGGCGCTTTGCAGGCGGCGCGCACGGTGTCAGCCTTGGCAAAATGCCGCCGTCATCCCCTGCATGCAGGTGTTGGGGGCCTATCAGGTGACGTTCGAGCGCTGATTTTTGAAAAAGGGCTTGCATTTTTGCCCGCGCTTTGCTATACTGCGCAGTCGGGAATGAGGTTCTCCCACGGCACTGCCGAAACCGCTTTTTTGAGCTGATGACTTCTGTGATTTTGAACGGTCACAGGGGGCATCAGCTTTTTTGTGTCCGGAGGATGAAATTTATGTTAACTTCACTCGCACTCGTCTTTTTTGTTGGCCTTGCGCTGGCCGCGCTGTGTCAGAAGCTGAAGCTGCCGCGCATCATCGGCATGCTGGCGACGGGCATCCTGCTGGGGCCGTGCGTGCTCAACGTGCTGGACGGCTCGATTTTGTCGATCTCAGCCGACCTGCGCAAGCTCGCGCTCGTTATTATCCTGCTCAAGGCGGGACTGTCGCTCGATTTGGGCGACCTCAAAAAGGTCGGCCGTCCGGCGATCCTGATGTCGTGCCTGCCCGCAACGTGCGAGATCATCGGCTATGTGCTGCTCGCGCCGTACTTCCTCGGCGTCACGCGCGCGGAGGCGGCGGTCATGGGCGCGGTGCTCGCGGCGGTGTCGCCCGCGGTCGTCGTGCCGCGCATGGTGCAGCTGATGGAAAGCGGCCGCGGAACGGACAAGAGCATCCCGCAGATGATCCTGGCCGGCGCATCGTGCGACGATATCTTCGTCATTGTGCTGTTTACAACGTTTCTGCACACGGCGCAGGGCGGCAGCGCCAACGCCGCGGACTTTTTGAGCATCCCTGCGTCGATCGTGCTCGGCGTTGCGCTGGGTGCGCTTGTCGGGTGGTTGCTCAGCCGCTTTTTCGAGACTGCCTATGCCCGATCGCACTGCATCCGCAACAGCATGAAGGTCATCATCGTGCTGGGGGTCTCGCTGCTGCTCGTCGCGGCGGAGGGCTGGCTCGAGGGCATCGTGCCCGTGTCGGGTCTGCTCGCGGTCGTCAGCATGGCGTGCTTACTTAAGATGAAGTGCACGCCGTTCGTTGCCAAGCGGCTCTCTGAAAAATTCGGCAAGCTCTGGCTGGCGGCGGAGGTCATTTTGTTCGTCCTTGTCGGAGCGGCGGTCGATATCCGCTATATGGCGGGCGTGGGCCTTGCGGCGGTCGGCATGATCTTCTCGGCGCTCATTTTCCGCGCCGTGGGTGTGTGCCTTTGCCTTGTCAGAACGCCGCTTACGGCGAAAGAGAGGCTTTACTGCGTGTTTGCCTATCTTCCCAAGGCGACGGTGCAGGCGGCCATCGGCTCGGTGCCGCTTGCGGCGGGGCTGCCCTGCGGCAGCATCGTGCTGTCAGTCGCGGTGCTCGGCATCGTCATCACCGCGCCGCTCGGGGCGTTTTTGATGGACACGAGCGCGCCGAAGCTGCTGAGTAAAGCGGAGGAATAAAGAAAAGGACTTGGACGCTTTTGTCCAAGTCCTTTTCTGTTTTTATCAAGTGCTCACACGTCGAGCGCCATATTTGTGCGCTCCATTACCACCACAAGGATGGGAATGAGGATGAGCTGCAAGATGATGCCGGGGATGGCCGTCGTCACCGCGCCGGAGAGGAAGAGGGCGAGGCTGAACTCCGTGCCCTGAAGGCCCGCGAGCAGAAACTTCACAAGCCCCCACACAAGGCGGCCCGCGACCATCGCGGAGATGAGCGAGGCATAGATGCGCCAGCCTGTTTTCGGCAGCTTGCGGTACAGAAGACCGGCGATGGCGCCGTAGGTCGCCATTTCAAACGCCATGGGAATAGCGATCCAGATCGGCGGCATGCCGGACATCGAGCGCAGCAGCGGGGAGATAAAGCCGACCGCGAGTCCCCACGGCCAGCCGCACATGAAGCCGCACAGCAGCGCGGGCAGGTGCATGGGGCAGAGCATGGAGCCGATCTCGGGGATCTGACCGGTCAAAAACGGCAGGACCATCGCCAAGGCGAGGAAGAGCGCGGAATAGGTGAGTTTTCTCACCGGGGAAGCGGTACGGGCAGTTGCAGTGGCAGCGTTGTTCATGGTTTGTTCTCCATTCCTTCGAGCAGCGAACGGATGTGCGCCATGGCGTCGTCCAGAATAGCGGAGGACTTTTTGTCCACGCCCGCGACATACGTGCTGCATAGATTCATCGGGATGAGCACACGGTAGGCATTGCTTGACGCGACGGCGTTTGCCATGGCGGGGGAGATCTCGCCCATCAGCGCATCGGCGATCGCGATGCCGATGGGGCCGACGATGATCTGTGCGCTGCGGCAGGCCACGATGACGGGGTTTTCGCCCGTGGCCACGCGGTCAGCGCCCGCGCGGCGCATCACGTCGGAAGCGGCGCTGTTCGTACCGACCGCCATGATCTCGAGGTGCGGGAAGGACTTTTTGATGTTCTCGACCAAAGTTTTGCCGAGCTTCCCGCCCTGGCCGTCGATGACAAGGATCGTCACGGTGTTCTCATCCTCTCTTGCGTCTTGTTTTCTGCGCGAAAACCCTTGAAAAGACAAAGAAAAGGCATCAATATTCCCCTTGCAGGGAGATTGATACCTTGGTGATACCTCGTTTGCTTTCAGGGAACGCGCGGAAGAAAAGTCAGCTTGTGCCAACGCTGCCGGCTTGTGCCGACGCGGGAATTTTATCAAAAAAGCGCAGGGCTGTCAATCCCTTGCCCCTTGCGAAAGGGACAAAAAAGCGCTATGATAAACGAAACTTTTTGGTAAAGGAACCCCGCCGCTATGACGAATTTTACCGATATTCGCGACTTTCTGCGCGCCCACTGCGCGCGCTATCCAGAGCTGGCGCTTCAGGACGTCTTCAAGGCGCTCTATCAGAGCGCCTTTGGCTGCGAGCATCTGATCGCCGACCCGTCCGCCGCCGCAGACTACATCCGCGCCGAAGCGGCGCGAAGCGGTGACCGTATCTCCGAACTCGTCGAGCTGCTCGGCGGCGACTACTGCCGTGTGCACCTCGGCATTTTGCAGGACGGCTTGAGCGCGGAGACGTTTGCGCGGCTCTTCGCCCTCTCTGCGCGGCACGAGGAGTGCGGGCGCGAAAAGCTCGAAGCGATGCTCACCGCCTTGCAGACAATGGCCGACGCGGGCGAGCTGCCGTTTTCTGTGCAGGAGACGGCGGAAGCTGTTGAGAGATGGCGCAAGGACGGCTTTCCGCCGCTGCACCACTCCGAGATATTTCGGCAGAATTACGCGCCCGCGTACCGCGTCCTGCGGCGCGACTTCGCCCGCGCGCTGCCGCTGTTTGCGCGCATCGACCGCCTGACGGCGGAAAGAAGCCGCGTGCTCGTCGCCATCGAGGGCGGCAGCGCCAGCGGCAAGACGACGCTCGGCGAGCTGCTGCAAAATGTTTACGGCTGCCCTGTCTTCCACATGGACGACTTTTTCCTCCGGCCCGAGCAGCGCACAGAGGCGCGCTTCACGCAGCCCGGCGGCAACGTCGACCGCGAGCGCTTTTTGGAAGAGGTGCTGATCCCTCTGCGCGAGGGAAGACCCGTCGACTACCGCCGCTTCGACTGCGCGACGTTTACCATCGCCCCGCCGCAGCGGATTAAGGCGGGAACACTCAACATTGTCGAGGGCGCGTACTCCATGCACCCCGACCTTGCGCCGTACTACGATCTATCCGTTTTTCTGCCGATTTCGGCAGAAAAACAGCGCGAGCGCATCCTCAAACGGAATGCGCCCGCGCATGCAAAGCAGTTTTTCGACCGCTGGATCCCTTTCGAGCAGCGCTATTTCGACGCGCTCGATGTGCGGAACCGCTGCGCTCTCATCCTTTCGGCGGACGATTAAATGAGCGTGCCGCTCGGCGCGATGCCGAGCACGTACTCGACTGCGATGGCCACAAGAACGACCAGCAGCGAAATGATGAAGCCGTGAAGCATCGGCTTTGCGCCAGACTTGCACAGCGCCGCGAAGTTCGTATTGAGGCCGATGGCGGCGAGCGCCGCGACCATCAGGAACTTGCTGATACTCTTGAGCGTCGTAGCGAGGCCCGCGGGAATGACGCCGACGCTGCACAGAATGGACATTGCAAGGAAACCGAGGATGAACCACGGGAACACCGACTTCATATTGACCTTGACGCCATGGTCGCCGCTTTGCGCGGCGGCCTTTTTCTTGAGGTGCACGCTGATGGCGGCGAAGACCAGCACCGTCGGGATGATGGCGAGTGTGCGCGTCAGCTTGACCATCGTGGCAAAGTCGCCTGCGGCCTCGCTGAAGGCGTAGCCCGTGGCGACGACGCTCGAGGTGTCGTTGACCGCCGTGCCGGCCCACAGGCCGAACGCCGCGTCGGAAAGGCTCATCGCGCGGCCGAGCAGCGGGAACACGACGACCATGATCGTGTCAAAGAGGAACGTTGCCGACATGCCGTAGGCGATGTCCATGTCCGTTGCCTCGATGACCGGCGCGATGGCGGCGATGGCGCTGCCGCCGCAGATGCCCGTGCCCGCGTTGATGAGGCTGCTCGTCTTCCAATCAAGCCCCAGCGCCTTGCCGATCACATAGCCGAGGCCGAAGCACGTCGCCAGTGTGAAGAGCATGACGGTGAGCGAGAACTTACCGACCGTCAGCACGGTCGTGATGTTCAGGCTGGCACCGAGCAGGATGATGGCGAATTTCAGAATTTTCTTCGAGGTGAATTTGATGCCGGGCTTCGTCATGTCATTCGGCGCGTAAAAGCGGTTCACGATCATGCCGATGAACATCGCGATGACCGACGCGCCGATCAGGTGCAGCCCCACGGATTCCTCCAGCTGCTCTAAAAACTTGGCCACCACGGCGATGACGAGCGCGATGGCGCAGCCGGGCAGCATTTTCTTTACGGATTCGATAAATTTCATGTGCTTTTTCTCTCCTCCAATGCGTGTTGCGGGTGTATTATATCACTGACTTATGATATAATAAAATTATAAATAAGAATATGTCGATTCCTGTTTGTTATCGACAAAGGAGAGAGAACATGGACCAGCGGCTTGAGACCTTTTTGACCGTGTGCGCCACGATGAACTACCGCAAGGCGGCGGAGCAGCTGCATTTGACGCAGCCCGCCGTGACGAAACAAATTCAGGCGCTCGAAGCGCTGTACGGCGTGCGCCTTTTTACCTACGACAGCCGAAAGCTCAGAAAAACGCCGCAGGGCGAAACGCTTGAGATCTACGCCATCAGCCAGCGCTATCAGGACGAGGAGCTGCGCCGCGCGCTCAAACGGCAGGAGAAGACGAGCCTTCGCATCGGCGCGACGAAGTCCATCGGCGACTATATCCTGCTGCCGCAGATCATCCGCTTTTTGAAAGAACCGGACAACGAGCTCTTTTTTACCGTCGACAATACGGCACACCTGCTCGCCCAGCTCGAGGGCGGTGAGCTTGACTTCGTCGTGCTCGAGGGCATTTTCGACAAGAGCCGGTACGAGAGCTTTCTGCTGCGCAACGAGCCCTACATTGGCATCTGCGCGAAAGATCACCCGTTTTCGGGCCGCGAGGTGCCGATGGATGAGCTCTTTTCCGAGCGGCTCATCCTGCGCGAGCCTGGCTCCGGTACGCGAAAGATTTTAGAGCGAGAGCTCATGCAGTGCGGCTACACGGTCGAGGCGTTTCGCGCGAATGTCTGCATCAGCAGCTTCAAGCTCATCCGGCATCTGGTGAGCGAGGGCTGCGGCGTGAGCTTCCTCTACGAGGCCGTCGTCAAGAATGATGCGCAGTTCGGGCATTTTTCCTGCCCGCCGCTCACGGGCGTGCACGAGCTGAACGTCGTGTGCCTCAAAAACACCAATGTGCCCGCGCTTGCGCGGCGGTTCCTTGATCTGTAAATTTGGACAATTCTGCCGATCTGCGCAAAAATGCAGGGAATTGAGCGATATGACTGCGGTTTATGGAATCAGTCAATGAAAAAATCCAACATTTTCCTGTAAAATAGAGCTTGGATAAGATAGGTGATGATCGCCGCGCGATATTTTTGCTGCGCGGCGGCAAGCACGCGGTACGCCGCGAAAAGGGAGAGCAGGAACATGAGCGATATCAACGGCAGCAAGCCCACGAATTTCCCTCTCGACAAGAGTAAACTGGATTTCAAAATACCCCGCACGGACGCCCCGCGCGAAAACGTCCTCAAGCTCGGCAGTATGATCACGAACCGCATCGGCCTCAAGGCCACGGCAGACGACCCCGAGTACTGGGGCCTTGCCGGCGTGATGACCGACGAGATGGTCGACGTTGCGCTCAAAATGGGCGTGCGCAAGCCCAAGACGACCGAGCAGTTGATGAAGCTCACCAAAATGGAGCGCGAGCCGCTCGAAAAGCTCCTGACGGAGATGGCATGGACAGGTATCATCGAGTACAACTGGGAGAACCTGGACGGCAAGAACCCCAAGCATGAAAAGC
>OLWK01001306.1_pt1 | contig 11405 bp, 14 predicted proteins | sample 1674141 | NCBI WGS metagenome assembly OLWK01 (sample SAMEA103958148, study PRJEB25191) | human gut metagenome | reverse complement strand
GTCCCCGCCGCCACCGCCATTGTTGTTGTGGTTTCCGCCACCACCACCGCCGCCGCCGGACGAACCGCCGAAGTTGCGGTTGAACGCCGTCATGTACTGGGCATAGCCCGTATCGCCTTTGCCGAAGTAACCATAATCACCGTTTGCCATTATTTTGTCCTCTTTCAGAAGTCTGTTGTTACTTCTTCATGTGGTCATTTCACCAAAAGAACTGCCCTCTAAAAATCACGTTCAAGAAAAACACAACATCCGTTTTGTGCTGCCCTCCCACTTTGCCACATAAACTATAGGAGAACTGCTCCGGGAGGTGCTGCTATGCTGTTGTCGCTGCTGCAATTTTTTGCCTCAAAATTTCTGCTTCTGGCGCTTCACCTGGAAGCCGGAAGCTTCCCACGGCCATTGACTGCTAAAGAAGAAATCGAAACATTTGCCGCCCTGCGGGCAGGTGACTCTACCGCCCGGGAAAAACTCATCCGGCACAATCTGCGCTTGGTGGCTCACATCACCAAAAAATATTACGCCCAGCCTTGCGATCAGGATGATCTCATCTCCATCGGTACCATTGGCCTGATGAAAGCCGTGGACACCTTTGACTCCACCCGCCGGGCAAGGTTTTCTACTTACGCCAGCCGCTGCATTGAAAATGCTATCCTCTCCCCAGCGCACTTTGGGATGGAAAAGAGAATCCACCTCTTTCACGCAATGACGCATCTACGTCAAAATGGATTTTTTGGAGCCGAGAGAGCGGTTCCTTTTTTCTGCTTCAGAGGGTGTCATGTGAGGGTTGTGGTCTAACCCCTCTATACATCTTACAGGTAAGTTTGGCAGGCCCCCGCACCACCGTAGAGGCGCAGGCGTTCTACCGTATGTACCACTCTTACGCCGACATCCCGAACCCATGGGACCGTCTGCGTTGGTGCCGCTATGGTCTTGACCTGCTGCAAAAAGAGGTTGCCGTCATGGTGGGCATGGAGGAATGGCTCTATCAGGATCTGGAAAGCGGCATATTTCACCGCAGCTTTACGCCGGAACTTGCGGACAAGCTCGCCGCCCTTTACGGTATCCCGGTGGAGGATATTCTGGACGACTACACCCTGTTTCTGCACCGGGGCGGAGAAGCCTTCCTCCGCAGATACCGGGAGGCAAAAGACTGGAACCGTCAGCAACTTGCCGACCATGCCAAGGTAGGCAGGACAAGTATTCGCTGCTGGGAGACCGGACAGAAAACCATCAGCCAAAAGTGTTTCCGGCTTCTGGCCGAAAATCTTGGGCCCGATTTTCTTTCTATGCTGCGCATGTGAGGTATGGTAATTTTTCTCCGGTCAAACGAAAAAGCTCGTCTGCAAGCCACGATATGTGGCAGCGCAGACGGGCTTTCGTTATGGAATCATTTTGTTTCAATTATTCTGATATTCGCTCTGACTTACATGGCGTTCCGTAAAACACGCAGTCGTTCTTCAAACGTTGCTTTCCATGCCGGATGCTCGGAGAATACGGTGTGCTCCACCTGACGGACTTGGTTCAGTCCGATGTTCCGCACCGCTTCCACTGCAGCATCTTTTTGGCTCAGATGGCGTTTTCCCACGGTCAGACAGTTTGCGCCTTCTGGCGTGTCGTACTGCTGAAACGCCCGGTTGAAGTCCATCAGGTCATGCAGACGGATGGGCTGATTGGTTTCGTTATCTACCAGCAGACCCCAATTTTCCCAATGACGGTCGGTATTGCCCACCAGATAATCCAGAATGTTCATCATATAGTAGCTGGGAGCATCCAACTCTAAGATCTTATCCAGCGTGTTCCAATCATGGTTCGTGCAGTAGACGTCATAGGCTGCATAGGTCACAAGACTGTATCGCTGAGATGTCATGATTTTGCTGATAGAAACCGGCTCATTTTCAAACATCCCCTGCTCATACAGTACCTGATGGCAGTCAAAGCACCGGCAGATTTTGCTTGCCAGCACTTCACGTTCCACCGCTTCCCTGCCACCATCCTTGTAAAGATAGAAGCCATCCTCTTTTCGCACCCACGCCTTGGGGTACAAGCCGCCCGTAGACAGGTCATTTGCCAGAAGATGGGCGTTTGTCACCGTCATTTGGTGCCCCCGCAGCGCAATATCCACAAGCGCATTGCTTAAGGAGTGTGCAAAAAGGTTGATATCCTCGAATCGAATCTTCTCGTTTTCTTCTTTCACCCAGAACACATCCAGCAAAGACAGACAATGGTAGGATAATGCAATCTGTGCTCGTTCCCTGTCCGTAACACTCTGAGATGCACCGATACTGTTCAGGATTTCCTTGGCGTAGGTGCGATCCAACGTCAACATCCGGGAGGCGCACCAATAGTAAAAGTTCGTTACATTATTGATGCGCTCGTCAAAATCATCCGATTCCACCAGAACCAGATCATAGGGCATGAAATCCTCGAGGCAGACCCTGCATTCCCCTGTCGTGCTGAGTTGTGCCACACAGCTTTCCCGGTGCATGATCTCGTAAAACATGGTTTTCATCCCTCCCTGCGTTCTGTGTCTTGCTCTGTATTTATATTACCTTCTTTTTTCACGGGACGCAAGAGCTTTTACTTTTCAAAAAGCTTTTTCTGCTGCTCCATCAGGACGGTTTCGATACGCTCTTTCAGCAAAAAGCGGAACTGTTTTGGGTAATATGCAGCGTCAAATAATTTCCAGCCATTTGTGATCCTCCGCCATTCTTCCCTGCGTCTTTTCAACAAGCAGAACCGGGTCATATTCCGGAACGCCAACAGCATCCAGATAGTAATCCAAGCCCTTTCGTGTTTTCGGAATGCATCGGTCTGCCAGAAAGGCCAGGAAGTCTTCCCATGAGGGCGTTTCGTTCACACCAAACGCAGTATCCAGTATTTCGTCAACCTTGTTTTCGATGCAGATCTGCTCCGCTGTAAAATCTGCTAAAATCACGGTACACAACGTATCTCCGTCATAATACCGATATTCTTTCAGCTGATGTCCTTTCTGTTCTGCATTTCTGCGGAACAGTTCCGAGTCTGTTGATGCAAGCGGTCGGACGGTGATTTTTTCACCGTCAAAAGAAAGTTCTACCCGGTCCTCTTTTGAAAGTCCCATCGCATGAAGCCACACTGCCGGGAGATTGACCGAATACTTTTCTGCATTCTTTCCTGCTGTTCCCCCGGCTTTTCTTCTCATAATTTTCACGTTGCGACGATTCATGCACTTCACCTTCCCTTGCAAAAAGAATACCATATTGGCCGCCAACAATCAATGATTTTATTTTGTCAGCAAAATTCCAAAAACTTATGTAACACAAAAAGCCCCACGCTCAACACTGCCTCTGAATCTGACCGTCTCTGGTCAGAGCAGAAAAGCATATGTTGAGCGTGGGGCTTTGTTTATCGGCTCGGCTGCCAGCCGGGCTTTTGGTGTTCTTTGGGTTTGTAGGTTCCTTTGGTAGTATCGATCACCGCCTGCAGCAATTCGAGCTTCTGCCATGTGGGGCAGTTCAGACGGTCGATTTTTTCGATCACATAGTTGGCGTGGGCGGTTGCGACCCGTTTTCCGAGTTCGTCCCATCCCTCTTTCGTTTTGGGGTAATGTACCACCACTTCAATGGGGGCACTCTTTCGCATGGCTCACTCACCTCCGATTACATCGCTATCACCTCATTTTTACGGGTTACTGGTTGTCCGCTATTCGCTGCGGTTTCCGCTCAGAACGTTCAGAGCCAGACTGACCAGCAAAGCCATATCAATGCGGAGCATTTCAGCCTTGCTGGCATAGCCCATAAAGCGTTCGATGCGGGATTTATCGATCGTGAAGATCTGCTCCAGAAGAATCATGGACGGTTCTTCAAAGGCCGGGTTGGAATCCACCAGCACATGGGTGGGCTGGTTTTTCTTCTTTTCCGTCCGGGTGGTAACAGTTGCAACGATCAATGTAGGCGAATGACGGTTTCCAATGTTGTTCTGCAGAACTACCACAGGGCGTTTCCCGCCCTGTTCCGAGCCGATATGCGGCTCCATGTCTGCATAGTAGATGTCCCCTCTGAGATATCTCCAATTGTTCGGTAACATAAAAATCAACCTCCTTTTTATGTAAGAAACAGCCGCCGCAGACGGATACCACGACGGCTGTTGTTCAGGAGGTAAAACGAAACTGTCAGTTTTTCAGCGGCAGACTCATCTCACGGCTGGCACCGTTATAGATACGAAGAATCTGCCGCATGTGGCGGTTTGCAGAACTTCCGGTGTCTTTCTGAGCCAGCTGCTGCACCAGCCGCTCCCGGCTGTACTCGCCCTCGTATACGGAGATGAAGCGGGCCACACCCCGGATTACACCGGCAAGGTAGGAATCCACATTGCCCTTCCACGCCTCGTTGATGATGTGAAGCATCTCGACGTAGCGCTCACAGCCATACTGCTTGTACAGTTCGTATGCCGTTTCGATGCAGTAGATTTTCCAGGGTGCCCGGATGCCGTCATAGGCAAATTCCACACCGGCATTCGACGTGATCCCCACAAAGTAAAGTGCATCCGGGTTTTCGGCCACCAGATTTGCACGAAGGCGTTCGCCCGCCGTCAGGCAGGTAGCATTGCCGGTCTGAATCGCAAACAGCGTTGCTTCGTCTTCTTTGGTAAGGCCGTAGAAGACTTTGCAGCGAATCGTCACATCCTTGCCACCGTTGCAGGTTCGACGGGCTTCCACCGTGTTCTGCCCATCAAAAACATAGAAGCGCCCATCCCGGTAGCTGACCTTCGGTTCGTTTGCAACGTACTCCGAAAAGTTTTCCGCAATATGAGCAACCTTTTCGACATGCAGAACACGCTGATATTCAGCGCACGGGATCAGCAGTGCACTGTTTACCATCTGATAGGCAAACTTGCATTCAGGCAAAGTGTTCAGGTTCAGATTGGAATACAACAGTCCCAAAAAGCAAAAAAATCCCGCCTGAAAAGCAAAACCTTCGCTTTGCCCTCAGACGGGATGTCTTTCGACACGACTGTTAGCTAAATCAACCAATAAAGGCCTCCGAATCTCTTTCTTATTAGGAAAAGATTCAGAGGCCTCTGTTTTACAATTTTTTCGGAATAGCGGCTTTCACCAGCAGCGTCATGGGACGGCCCAGTTCATCCTTCATGCCGTAAACACTCAGCATCTCTGCAGAGGTTCTTTGTCATACTCGCTGGTATGGAGTGGTTTCACTAGCTGCATTGAGCTTCTGATAACATCCAAAATGGTCTGATCCGCCGGGAGCCACGGAACGGAATCAAACTCCTCCTTCGTCAGCCACCGCGCAGCTTCCGCTTCTTTCAGAACAAGATCGCCGGAAACCACTTCACACCAGAAGCAGTCCATGGAAAGATGAAACGCCGGATAATCATACTCGACCGTACCAATCCGGTCACCCACGGCGATTTCCGTGTCCAGTTCTTCTTCGATTTCCCGCTTCAGAGCCTGCTGCGGGGTTTCTCCCGGCTCGATTTTGCCGCCCGGAAACTCCCACTGGCCTTTGTAGTCGCCATAACCGCGGGCGGTAGCATAGATTTTGTACTTTTCCTGCATGGAGTCGCAAATCACAGCGGCCACAACACGAATAGTTTTCATAACGTTCTCCTTTTGGATTCATTATAATGGCCGACCGTCAGAAGTCCCACCGACACGATAGAACACCCTGTTTCCTGCTTTTCTTGCAGTAAGCAGCCCCATCTCATGGAATTTCATCACAAACGTCCGAATGGTTGCATACGCAGCGTTTCGGAAATCCTTTTCCAGCTGCTTTGTGGTAAACTCCTCTGCACCATAAGCAGACAGAACATACTCCCAGAGCAGCCGTTCTTTTTCTGTGATTTTTCCTTCCGCAAGAGCAGTTTGATATACCTCAAGATCAGTTTTCGGCGGGACTGCATCCACCTGCAGGCGGTTATAGACCTCATTGCAGAAGTAGAACAGAAAGGGAGTCACATCCGTATATCCGGAAATCAGAGCATTTCTCTCCACGCGTTCGTAGGCTTTGTAATATGCGTCCTTGTTTTTAGCGATGTATCGGGAAAACGGCGTGAACAGTGCCGCAGGATAGCCCTGCTGAACAAGATACCAGAGGTGGAATAGCCGTGCAGTGCGTCCATTCCCGTCAAAATAGGGGTGGTAGTATGCAAAAGCAAAGTGCAGAATGGCAGCCTTATGCAGCTCATTGATGCTGTCATTGGCATTCGCAAAATCGACAAGACATTTCATAGCACCGGGAAGCCGCTCTGCCGGAAGTCCCGGTCTGGGTTCTTCACCGCCCACAATAAAAACCTCGCCATGCCGATAAAAGTGGTTTGGCAGTAATCGATCTTCATCCGGGAGATAATCCCCTGTGCTGATCTGATATAGGTAATGCAGATTCTCCTCGGTGATCGTATTCTGACGATTCGCGATAAACTCCAGTCCGCGCTTCATACCATAGATGCGGGCTTCTTGTTCATCACGAGGGGCATAACCATCGAGGATATAACGGATACTGCTGCGGGTCGAGCGGATACTTTCAATTTGAAAAGTAGCATAAATTTCCTCGGTCATCGCCGACAAACCGAAGTTTTGTCCACTGACAGGGACAGAGAGCAACTGCTTCATACCATTTGTTGAAATTTGCGCGAGGTTCGGCAGGTAAAACAGCTTATTTCCAGAAAAATCAGTCAACGGCAGAGGCTGCGCAAAGTTTTGCCGCAGCAATTCGGCAAATTCTTTGACGCTGACAGTCGAGTACTTGTATTCCATCCGATTGAGTTCAAACAAATGCTTATCTGAAAGCATTTTGGCAAACTGTGCCCCATCCATTCTGTCCACCTCGCAGTTGATACTTATTGATACTATATAGTATCAATATATCGATTCTTTATAAAAAAGTCAACCGAAACAGGCCGAACCAACTTTTTTCCATACTTTCCGTCAAAATTCCCGTGGCACAGCCACGAATCACATCTCCATCGGCTTATTCCCCACTTCGTCCAGATACGCATTCAAAAATTCCGCTGCAAGGCTGTTGGGACGGATGTTTTCTCTGGCTTCCTGTGGGGTGAACCACTTGCAGCGGTCCACTTCGTGGTTGATATGCAGCGCCTTTGCGGTTCTGACGAAAGCCGTAAAGTTGCACATCAGCGTGTTGGACGGCTCAAAAAACTTAGTACGGTTGAACCGGAGGTGCTCTACTTCCAACCCGGTTTCTTCCCGGACTTCCCGCACCACGGCGTGTTCTTCTGCCTCACCGCGGTTCACATATCCAGCCACCAGAATATAAGAGGGCTTGCCGTACTGCTGGATGAGCAGAATTTTCCCGGTTTCCTCATCCACAACAATCATGCTGACTGCCACATTGTACATCGGGAACCGGTATTGCTGGCATTTCGGGCAATAAGGCACAATGCCCTCTTCTTCCAGTTCTTTTTCAATCAATGCCGTACCGCATTCAAAGCAATGCTTCTGAATCATTTTTACACTCCAAACACTGTTTTCGTCAGCCGGATACCTGCTGCCGTCTTCATCGTATGTTCCATAAAGGTTCGGATTGCCTGCTGGCCGTACCCGCTTTCGGACGCATTGACGATATAATCTGCCTCAATCAGAATCTGATAGTCAATGCCGTCGATCTGCGCCGGACTATGGTGGTGCCCTACCAGATAGGCCACACGGTCGATCTGTTCTGCTGTCATGCCGGTATCCGCCAAGAACTCCCGCACCAGCGGGGCACTCTCCTGCTCCTGATATTTACCATTGGTGTTGCCGTACTTTTTGCGGCAGAGCGGGCAGGCGATATCGTGGGTGATGGCCGCCACCTCCAGAATAAACTGCGTGTCTGCGTCCAGCCCCTCCAGCTCACCAATGGTTTTGGCATAGGTCCACACGCAGCTCAGGTGCGTGATGTCATGGATATTCCCTTCGGAAAAGGCGATCATCTTTTCCATGATCTGTGCAATGGTCATCATTTGTTTCACTCCCGTTTTTAATACTTAAATGTTCACCTTGATAAACGCGAATTTGTTTACCGTTTCTTATCATTGAAGTAAATGATAAATGCTCCCATCACAGCAACAGCAAGAATAACGCCCCACTCTGGTGCATTGACCCAATTTGCAAAGATGGCACCACTTATATACCCAACAATTACGGTTACGATCATTGCTAAAATCGCTTTCCCCATACAATCACGCTCCTCGTCAAATTTCGATTTATCAAATAAGAATTTCCGTCAATTTTTCTCTTGATGTGGCTCACTTCTAAGCGTAGGAACGAACTGTTCTGTTGCCGGAGACGGACCATTCAGGTCGATCTCCGGCAGTATTTTTGTTATCGCCTATTAAAAAACAGCCGGAACGACTTTCTGCTGCGCTACATCGATGATGCCGTATGTATTCAGTCTGAGTTTGGGAATGACCGGAAGGCTGACGAAGGCGAGGGTCATAAAAATGCCGATGTCTTCCGCCACGCCATGTGCCTTGAGGGCATCGTTCAGCGCCTGCATTTTCGCCGCAACGCTCTCTGCGCTTTCGGTGCTCATCAATCCGGCCACCGGAAGCGCAAGTTCTGCCACGACCTGTCCATCTGCCACAAACGCAAGTCCGCCTTTGTTTTTCCGCACAGTGTTGCCGGCCAACATCATATCGGTATCGTTGTCCCCTGCCACGATCAGGTTATGGGAATCATGTGCGATGCTCGATGCAACGGCTCCGCATTTCAGGCTGAAGTTTCCTAAAAAGCCAATGCCCACATGGCCGGAGTGATGATGCCGCTCAAAAACGGCCAGTTTTACGATGTTGTGTTCCGGGTCCACACCGGGAGCTTTGCCCGGATGCCGTTGGAACGGGATGATTTTTTCCTCCGTAAGCAGCTCGCCCCGGTTCAGGCAGATGACACGCTCCTGCTCCCCGCTTTCCCGAAGTTCCAGGTCCTGCAGTGTGATCTCATCCAGATCAAAGGAATCCATAACGTGGGAAAATCTCACACGGTCGATGTCAAGCGGTGCGGGTTTCAGCGTTTTTCCGTGCTCGGCCACCAGCGTGCCATTCTTGTAAACCTGTTCGACCGTAAAGGATTCCAGATTAGGAACCACAACCAGATCTGCCCGGTACCCCGGTGCTACGGCACCGCGCTGCTTGAACCCAAAATACTGTGCCGGGACCAGCGTTGCCATTTTGACGGCCACTGCTGGGTCTGCGCCCAGCCGGATCGCTTTACGGATGTTGGAATCGATGTGGCCGCTGTCCAGCAGGTCACCGGGGTGCTTATCATCCGTCACCAGCATACAGCGGCTGCAATAAGGCTCCCGGAACAGCGGCATCAGGGCCTCCATATTTTTGGCAGCCGTTCCTTCCCGGATCATGATATATTGTCCGAGCCGGAATTTTTCCATGGCTTCCTCGATGTTGGAGCACTCGTGATCGGACTGAACGCCTGCCGCAATATAAGCATTCAGGTCCTTATCGCTCAAGAGCGGTGCGTGTCCATCCACGATCTTTCCCGCTTCGGTGCAGTCGCGGATCTTCTGCAGGATCTTCGGGTCACAGCGCACCGTCCCGTAGGCATTCATCAGTTCCGCAAGCCCCAGCACACGGGGATCGCCGTAGTAAGGCCGGAGCTGTTCTGCGTTCAGCACCGCACCGGATTCATCCAGATCCGTGGCCGGAACACAGGAGGGCAGCATGAAATAAACCGAAAGGGTCAGATTTTTTGTCGTTTCCAGCATGAAATCCAAGCCTTCCAGCCCCGCAACGTTCGAGATCTCGTGCGGGTCTGTGACCACCGCAGTGGTACCGTGGGGCAGCACTGCCTGCTCGAAAGCCGGACCACAGAGCATGGAGCTTTCGATGTGGATATGCCCATCAATCAGGCCCGGGCAGACATATTTGCCGTGCAGATCAACTTCTTTCCGGCCATGATACGTACCCACGCCCACGATCGAATTTCCGCTGATGGCAATGTCAGCGGTGTCGATCTCATCGGTAAACACATTGACGATTCTGGCATTTTTCAAAACCAGATCGGCCAGAGCATCTCCTCTGCCTGCCGAGATCCGGCGTTTCAGTTCATCGGACTGCATAGAAACATCTCCTCTCTCTGAAGTTCGATTTTCTCACCTGTGGATTGGTTCTGCCCTTATTCTACCACGCCTTGCCGCTGCGGAAAAGATGCCAGGAACAAAAATGGCCCCGGAGGGCTTGCTGCAGCTCTCCGGGGCCACCTTATGTGCGTGTGTGACTTGGCGCACACCGTCAGCACTCCACTGCCACCTTGATCACGCCGTCCCGTTTCTTTTCAAACAGCTCGTAGCCCTCTGCGATCCGGCGCAGGGGGTAGGTGTGGGTGATGAGCGGTTCGGTATCGATCTTGCCTTCTGCGATGAGACGCAGCGTTTCTTCACAATCGCAGCCGTCCACGCCGCCGGTCTTAAAGGTGAGGTTTTTGCCGTACATTTCCGGCAGCGGCAGGGTCTGTGCCTTATCGTACAGTGCCACCACCGTCACAATGGCGTTGGGCCGTGCACACTCCCATGCCAGCCGGAAGGTGGAGTCTGCCCCTGCCACCTCCAGCACCACATCGGCCCCGCCGTGGTCGCTGTGGGCACGCACAAAGGCGGCGCAGTCCTCCGGCTGCACGGTGAGCACCTGCGGGTAGTGCCGACGGATGAACTGCAGGCGGCTTGCGTCCTTTTCACAGACGATGATGCGCTTGGGGCTGTGCAGCATGACGCACAGCAGCGTGCAGATGCCAGTCGGCCCTGCACCGAGGATCAGCACGGTATCCTCGGGGGTGATCTCCGAGATGCGTGCCGCCCAAAAGCCAGTGGCCAGCACATCGCCCACCAGCAGCGCCTGCCGATCGGTGACGCCGTCCGGGATCTTGTTCAGTCCCTGATCCGCAAAGGGCACCCGGACATACTCCGCCTGCCCGCCGTCGATGCGGCAGCCCAGCGCCCAGCCGCCGTTTTGATCGGTGCAGTTGTTCACAAAGCCTTTTTTGCAGAAAAAGCACTCTCCGCAGAAGGTCTCCACGTTCACCGTCACCCGGTCGCCGGGTTTCACATTGGTCACCGCACTGCCCACTTCTTCTACGATGCCCACCATCTCGTGCCCTACGGTGATGCCGGGCACCGCCCGGGGCACGCTGCCGTGCTTAATGTGCAGGTCGCTGGAGCAGATGCTGGCAAGGGTCACCTTTACAATGGCGTCCCGCTCGTGCTGCAGCACCGGCTTTGGTTTTTCCATCAGGGCAAACGTCCCCTCTGAAACATAGGTATAGGTCAGCATGCTTTTTACCTCCATGCGCTTTGATCTTTCCGAACGGAGTATACCGCAAAAGCCAGCCGCTCTCCCGGCTCACAGGATAGTGAAGTACCTCCATAAATTCTGAGTTGCTGTTCTCAGTATACCATGTTTTT
>OLWK01001304.1_pt1 | contig 11432 bp, 7 predicted proteins | sample 1674141 | NCBI WGS metagenome assembly OLWK01 (sample SAMEA103958148, study PRJEB25191) | human gut metagenome | reverse complement strand
CCTGCCACCCGCCTGCTGGACTTGGGCTGCGGCAGCGGCATTCTGTTTATCGGCGGCATGCTTCTGGGAGCAAAGGAAGCCTATGCCGTAGACATTGAGGAAAATGCCACCCGCATCGCCAAGGAAAACGCCGCAGAAAATCACCTGAATCCGGAAAACTATACCATTTCCTGCGGCAACATCATCACAGACACCGCCCTGCGGGAATCGATCGGCAGCGGCTATGATGTCATCACCGCCAACATTGTGGCAGATGTCATCAAGGGCATGGCTCCGCTGTTTCCGTCGTTCCTGAAAGACAACGGCATTCTGATCCTGTCCGGCATCATCACGGAACGGGCAGACGAAGTGCTGGACACTGTGACTGCCTATGACTTCGCCGTGCTGGAACGGCGGGAAGCATCCGGCTGGTGTGCTGTCAAGCTGCAAAAGCTTGCCGGAGCCGGCACCTGCTGCGACACCCTGCGGAAGTAACCATGGAACTGCTACAGCTGGAATACTTTTATGCAGTGGCACAGAACCAGCACATGACACGCACGGCGGAGCAGCTGCACATTGCACAGCCCTCGCTCACCCAGAGTATCCGCCGGCTGGAAAAGGAACTGGGCGTGCCTCTGTTTTACCGCAGCGGCAGAAACATTGCCCTGACCACATACGGTGAGGCACTGCAGAACGCTCTGACACCGGTGCTGAAAACTCTGCACCAGATCCCTACGCAACTACAGCAAATGGCTCTGGAACGGGAAAAGACCATTCGGCTGAATGTACTGGCAGCTTCCACACTGGTGACACAGGCACTGATCTCCTATAAAAAAGACCATGACGGGCTGCATTTCCGGCTGATCCAGAACTCGCAGTGCGAGGACGCAGACATCACGGTTTTCACGCGGGAAAATTTTCAGATCCCCACAGATACCAAGGAACGGTATGAGCTGTTTAAGGAACGCATTTTTCTGGCAGTTCCGCACAATTCGCCCTACGCCAGCGAAGAAAGCGTCCGCTTACAGGACTTTGCCCATGAGGATTTCATCAGCCTGTCCGGTTCCCGCAGTATCCGCACGATCTGTGACCGCTACTGCATGCAGGCGGGATTTGTCCCGCACATCATCTATGAGAGCGACAGTCCGGACACTGTCAAAAACCTGATCGCCAGCGGACTGGGAGTGGGCTTCTGGCCGCACTACACGTGGGGCATGGACAGCATGGAGCAGATTCGCCTGCTGCCTATTGCGGAACCTACCTGCCAGCGTGCCATTATCCTACAGCTGCACCGCCACGCCAGAGGGCAGGAGGCAGTGTGCAGCTTTTACGCCTTTCTGAGCCGCTATCTGCGGCAGCTGAAAGCCGCGGAACAGCATTAAGAAAACAAACCACCGCATCACTCCCTCGGATTTCTCCGGCAGGCGATGCGGTGGTTTTTGTTTGACATTTTTGTAGAATGAAGATTTGCAGTGTTCTGCTGTCCTTAGCCAATTTGATCGTATACATTTACTATAATCATAAAAATAGTAATCAGAATCACCACGGCAAGAAAAAGAAATAACCGCCCCACTTCTCCCAAAACTGTGGCGGTTATTCTTTAACCTCTATGCAGTGGGAGCAGACCGTCTACTGGTATGCTCTCTCTTTATTTTTATTATACGCCAGAATGCCGCATTTGTCAAGGGTTTTTTTGCCGGAATACGCGGCAATTTTTATGCCGCATCAGGCAAAACAGTCACAATATGCACCAGAAATTTCATCAGCAGGGTGGCATCATCGGCATTGACCTCGCCGCTGGCATCACAGTCGGCATTCTGATACTGCTGCTTGTTCAGCATTACCACACCAGAAACCGCCTTGTTGGTCAGCACGGCATCGGATATATCCACCTTGCCGTCCAGATTGACATCACCATAGAGCACGCTGCCGGTATCCGGTGCGGTGGTCGTAGGTGCCGGAGCAATTGTAATTGTGATCGTACTGCCCTGCACCAACGGTGTGCCTTTTTGTCCGTTCACATTATCCAGCCACATGGCATCGGCACCACTGGCGGCACGTGCAGACAAGTTGACCACATAGACATCTCCTGCCTCTGCATCGTCCGGCAGCCGGAACCGAAGCGTTCCGATCTTTCCTGCCGGAATATTGCTGATCGATGCATTTACCAGCCAGACAAAACCGTCCGCCTCCGCACTGGAGTACTCACCATAGTCAACACTGCTGTCCAGATACGTCAGACGGCTGTCCCAGCTGATGCCGAAGTTCAAAGCGGAACACTCCCGATCAATATAGATCGGAACGCTCACAATGTGATCCTGCTCGTATTCATCTACGCCCACTTCCACTCTTCCCAGCGAAACCGTCAGATTCTTTTGCAGCGGCTCCGCTGTAGTGCTGGTCGCGGTAGTTGTAGTCGTTTCCGCAGTAGTCGCAGTGGTTTCCTCTGTGGTGGTAGTAGTCATCGTTGTCGTCGTTGTGGTTGTTGTCGTTGTTGCAGAAGTGGTTGTGGTCGAAGTGGTCGTGGTGGTCATCGTTGTTTCTGTGGTGGTAGTTTCTTCTGTGGTCGTGGTAGTTTCCTCCGCACCGGTAATGGTGATCGAGCCACTCTCCCCCTGCATCTTGCTGGATTCTCCGGAAGTGCTGATCCAGTAGCTGCTTTTGAGTATGCGGAAATCCACCGAGAACGTATCCCCCGCCTTGGTATTCTCCGGCAGCTGGTAGGTGATCGTGCCGATCCAACCGGCTTCCTGCTCGGTATGCGACAGATACACACGCAGCAGATACGAAGTCGAATAGCCGCTGCTGGCAGAAGACGTGATGATCTTGTCCCCGAAATCGCACTTCACATTCGTCAGACTGGGATTGTCAACGACGTTGAAGTTCATATCGCTAAAACTCTGGCTGACATAAAGGGGCATTTCCACCCGATAGTTGTTCGCCTGCAATTCCTCCAGCGACATTTCCAGATCCGCGAATTTCAGACACATGGTGTCCTCCAACTCGTTGGGCTCGGTGGTGGTCACGGTGACATTGTCGTCCACGGTAACAGAAAATGTGTAAGAAAGACCGTTGACTACAGCTGTCAGCGTTGCCGTGCCGTAGCCCACAGCAGTGGCAGTGTTACCGCTGACGGATACCACATCGGTGTCCGAACTGCTCCACAATACCGGTTCCTGTAGCGTAAAGCCTTTCCGGTTGCTGTACCGGATATTCAGCTGCAAGGTCTGGGTATCGCCGTAGGACATGACACTCTGCACAGAATCGTCCATTACAGTCACATCACTTGCAGGAACCTCCAGCTTCTGGATACACTCCCCATAGGTGAAGCTAAGGCTGTCCGAGCCCTTGCCGGAACTGAATTCCGCACAGGTGGTATTGGCATAGGTTGCCGTAGAGGTGTAGAACGCACCGATACCGATATAGCGGCTGCCAAGAGAGATCATGCTTCTATAGTGACCGGCGGCACTGCTGCTGCTGTCGATCAGATAGGACTCCTTCTCGCCGTACCACTGCTCGATACCATGCAGCATATTCTTCTCACGGTTCCATGCAAGACACTCTCCGTGAGAAGATGTCCCCGCCGGTGCCTGAATGGCAAAGCAGCTTTCTCCGTTGGTACGCACATGATCTTCTGTCTGGGAAGCCTCTGCGGCACGGATCCGTGCGATATACTCCAGTCCGTCCGACCACTGGATCGGCTCATAGTCGCTCATAGTCAGGCTGCCGCTGCCGTCAGGGTTGGGATAGCCGTTCTGGCAGGCTTCCAGCCGGTAGCTGTTGATCAAGTCCAGTGCCTCGCTGATCTGGTCAATATACGTGCCCTGAATGCCGATCAGCAGGTTGCCGGAACTCCCCTGCGATACGTCCGTTTCCAATACCGGCAGTTCTTCCGCCGAAGCAAAGCTGCCCAGCGACAGCCCTGTACAAAACAGCACCGCGGAGAGCAGCACCGCCATAACTCGTGACGGCAGGCTCCTGCTGGTGTTTGCGGTATGCGATCGTGTTTTCATCTTCACCAAACTCCTTTCGAACATATGGCATATTCTTCTATGTCTATTATACCACAAGTCAAATAATGAAATGTGAATTTTTCACGACCTTTGCAGAAAATTCCGATTTTTGGAGGAATCCACAAAGAAAAAAGCCGCCAAAGGCGACTTTCTTGCAAAATGTATAAATGCTGGAAAATAATTTTCCATTTTCGGTTAGGGAAACACTGAATAAAGCTTGTGCGTAAGATGCGTAGTCAGATTTTTCGGCAGATTGCATAGAAATTCCGCAGGCATACTGCCGTATGGCAAGGGATTTCTGGGCAATATGACGGAAAATCTGCAAGCAGATTGCGTACAAAGCCGTCAGGCGGGCTTTATGCAGTGTTTCCTTAGAATGACACAACGTAGAGTTCTTCCGGCAGCGTGTCCTCCGATGCTCCGCAGCAGGACACCACATGCCCGCTGTCCGGCCGGAACTGCCGGAACTGCCAGCCCTGGGGGTGGCGAGTGACATCTTCCCCGTCCAACGCAAACACCGCCGTGTGCAGCGGGTAGGAGATGCCCACGCCCAGAGCCTTGACAAACGCTTCTTTCAGCGTCCAGAACCGGAAAAAAGTTTCGTCCGACTGGGGACTTTCCATGACAGCGAGCACCTCCTCCGGTGCAAAGGAACGCCGCAGCACCCCCTCCCGCAGAGAGCGAATGCTTTCGCAGTCTACCCCCAGCGGAAACGCCGAGATGCCACAGACTGCCAGCCCACGGCAGTGGCTAAGGTTGAAACAGATCTCCTGCCGCTGTGGAAAAAAGGGCTTGCCGCGGGAGTCGCAGGCAATTTCCGGCAGGGGCAGCCCGTAAACCTCCTGCACCGCATACGCCAGCAGCCGGTAAGCGGTTTCGTGTTCCAGAGCCTTTTTGCCGGCGGGAACGGGGGCGGCGAATAGGTGCATGGGGATTCTCCTTTCGTGAGGTGGGGTGTTCCAGCTTTTTCTCATACACAACAACATCTAATTCTATTATTTTTTCTTTGCCTGATGCCGTTTGGAAGCTGCTAGTAGAATGTCCAGTGTCGGCTTGCCGTTCCTGCAAATTTTATCAACTAATTCCATTTCATTCTGCGTGATATAATTGATTTGCTCTTGTGTGATTTTGCTGATTGCTGTGATTCTATATTCATAAGACGGAGCTAATGGTTCCGTTTTTGTCACTTGTTCCGGAATATATCCGTCCGGAACAGGTTCGCCGCCGCACCAAATTGCCATGGGATCTGTCGCTTTACGTACAATTGTCTGCACATACTTCCTTGTTTTTCCTCTGTTTTTATTGTACAAATGACAAAGAACAATAAATTTTTCGCCATGATGATTTTTATTTCGATGCACTTCAATATCTTCGTGCGAAGCGTGCCATGTGATATACCGGTTATCTTCTCGAATCATGCGATTTTGCTCTTTCTTTTTTCGCTTTATTTCTTTATCATCGGTCGGATAAATCTCTACATATGGTTTATATTTCGGGTGTGTGATTCTGGGAAACAACTCTATGATAATCCAATTGAATTTGATATGGTCACGGTTGTATGCACCGTATGTATCCATAGAAACAACGTCAATCCATTTTCTCCTTGTATCAATATTGTCAACAATATCTCTGACAATATGAACAGCAACCGCTTCTCCAGATGAATTGTACTCATTGAACAATTCATCGTGAAATCTTTCATACCATGCCTTGTTTTTCATCATACCACCTTAATTCATCTAATTTTTTCTGCGTACCCCTCAATTGATAAAATAGTCCAGCACAGACCGCAGCGTTTCGCCGGTGCTGTCCCGCGAGATCACATTCTGCACCATGACCGGATCGTCCGTGATGATGCTGTCCACGTGGAGATTGCACAGGCTCCGCACCTCGGACATGCCGTTCACCGTCCATGCGAATATCTGCTTGCCCTGCTGATGGGCGGCGTTGACTACCTGACTGGTGACGAACACCTTGTTCAGACTGAACGCGTCCGCATACTTCAGGGAGTAGAACTGTCCGTATGCCACGCTCATGAGATAGCCGGTACGAATCTCCGGATTGGCTTCCTTGACCTTTTTCAGCGAGCCGTAGGAAAACGATGTCACATAGCAGGCATCGGTGTACTGATACCGGGTGATCAACTCCGCCACGTCCTGCTCCAGCGTATCGGAACCGTGCTTGGTGGGCTTGATCTCGATGTTCAGCTTCGCCCGCTTGTCCACGAATTGCAGCGTTTCTTCCAGCGTGGGGATTCTGGCGTTGGCATACGCCGGATCGAACCAGCTGCCTGCGTCCAGATCCTGAATGTCCGCATAGTCCACGTCCCAGATGTCCTTGTTCACACCGGTAGTGCGTTTCAGATTGGAATCGTGCATCACCACCAGCACGCCGTCCCTGGTCTGCTGCACGTCCAGTTCAATGAAATCCGCCCCCGCCGAAATGGCATCGGAAAAGGCATAGAGGGTGTTCTCCGGTGCATCGGCAGAAAGTCCCCGATGTGCCATAACGGTGGGATTCTGGAACAGTGCCAGACGAAAATTCGCCTTGCCGGTGAAAACGCTGTACACATACGAAAGGTTCAGCCCCAGAGCCGCCACCGTAAAGCAGCATGCCGTCAGAACTGCCGTGCTCCGGCGAAACGGCTTGGCACTCCGGCTCAACGGAACCGGTTCCGGAAGCACCACCTCCGGCATCTGCACACAGCGTTTCTCCAGCAGGGCCGTCAGGTGTGCCATGCAAATCGGCGTGGCAAAAAACGAGAAACTCCACAGCACGATCTGAATCAGCAGTTTCAGGATCCGCATTGCCTGCGACATAATGAGATCATTGCTGCCGGTGGCACGAATCACCATCAGCACGACCACTGTAATCATACACAGGAACACCAGCAAAGCGGCGAAATAGCAGCAGTTCCACACCAGCACGGAGAAGAACGTCTGCCAGAAACGCCCCCGCACCAGCTGTACGCTGGTGGCTCTGGCACTGCGGTAGCTGCACTGGTTCTGAGTGAACAGCACGCTGGAAAAGACCCAGCGAACAGAAAGCAGACAGCACAGAATGATCGCTGCCACATAAATCGGCAGCAGGAATTCCTTTTTCGTCATATAGTAGGCGAGAAAATCCGGAATGCCCATTGCGGTAAAAATACCGGAAGTCGCCGAAAACTGCATCAGCGGAATCAGTACCAGCAGATGCAGCACCAGAAACGGTCCGCCGCCCCGAAAGAAGTGCAGCACCGACTGCAAACCGGAACGCACCATTCGCCCCAGCGTGGTACGGACTTTCTGAAAGCGGGACTGCCGGAAACAGGTACAGACTGCCGCAATTTCAAACAGGGTATACAACGCCGCCAGCAGCAACAGCACTGCCAGCAGCAGAATCGTCCACGGGGAACGGAGAAACTGCAACAGGTTGGATGTGGTGAGATATTTCAGCTTCGCCAGATGGATCGCCAGCTGGATCAAGCCGGCACATGCCGGTGCAATCACCAGCAGCGTCACCAGTTTCCAAAGAATTTCAAACAGTATCAGCGGTTTCCAGTGTGCTGTCAGCCGCCGCATGCCAACCCAGAATTGTACCACAGAAGTCCCTCCTTTTCCGAACAGCACCGCCGGACTTGATACCATGCCGCCGCAAATGTTCTCCTGTTCAGTTTAGCATATTTTTTACCAGAAGTCAATGCAACCGCAAAAATGAACACGCCCAGCCCCATTTTTTCCACTCATAAATTGCATAATAAAGAGGCAGATCTACAGCAACACCCCACGAAGCCGCCTGATTGTTTTATGCAGAGTTCCCTTTACAGAACCAAAAAAGCGGCACAGAAATTCTGTACCGCTTTTCTTGTTCTAAATTTCAAAAAGCCTACTGTAGCAATCCCTGATTCAGGAGCATCTGCATCAGCAGCAGAACGTCACAGTTGTCCAGATACCCGTCGCCGTTGATGTCAGCACTTTGAGATGCGGCATCTCCTGTGGGAATCTGCCCCAGCAGCATGTGATTCAGCATCACCAGATCAGACAGATCTGTCTGATTGTCGACGTTGACATCGCCGGCAGCTTCGCTGTCGCCGGATACCACACTGACGCTACAGGTATGCACCTGCCCGTCATACAGCACAGACACCTCTGCCGTTCCCACACGGTTGCAGGTGAGCATGATTTCCGCGGAGGTGTTTCCAGGAGCAAGCTTGACAATATCTGTATCCGAACTCATCCAGACACAGTCGTCCCCGTTGCCCTCTGCCGGATAAAATTGCAGGCGGCTGGTTTGTCCGGCACGTACCCGCAGTGTTGTCCGGTTCAGGTGGTCAGTCTTGATTGCAGCGGTATATCCTGTGGTAGTCGCTGCTGTAGTTTCTGTAGAAGTCACAGTGGTTTCTGTCACCGTTTCCGTGGTGGTTTCTTCGGTGGTAGTTTCTGTGGTTTCCGTAGTCGTTTCTGTTGTAGTTTCGGCAGAAGTCGTTTCCGTAACAGTAGTGGTTTCTGTTTCCGAAATCGTCGTTTCTTCCGTCGCGGCGGTCGTTGTCACAGTGGTTTCCGTTTCGGTAGTCTGTTCCGCCGAAGTGGTCGTTTCCGCCGGTGTTGTGGTTGCGGCTTCCGTGATGCGGATCGAGCCGGAAACCAGTGCCGGAGAAGAACGGGAACCGTCGGCGATCTCTACCGTGGCTACTGCACCGGTAGGCGAGAGCGATACCGCAGACAGGTCGATCACATCGCCTGCCTTGACGCTTTCGTCCAGCTTGATCTTCAGCACGCCCAGCGTGGTGCCGCTGTAGACATACCCGCTGCTGGGGTCTACGCTGTGGAATTCCAGCCAGCCGGAGCTTACCACTTCACCGGACCGCCGGCTAAAGTCGTCCATTACACCGATCTGATCGATGTTCACACTTTGCAGTTCCTTCGCCTGTGCAATGGTTTCGTCATAGAAAACGCCCATAGACAGATAGGACACACCGGTATTCCGTTTCAGGACAATGGGCACATCTACCACATAGCTCTTGAGCCACAAATGATAGGTATCAATTTCCACATCGCTGATCTTTACGGTTGCCGCCGCAGTCAGCTCGTTTGCCGACACCAGACTGATGGTGCCCTTTTGCATGTTCAGGTCACCAAAGGTGCCCTTGGTGCTGACGATGATCATGCTGTCGCCGTCGGGGCTCAGTTCCTGCGGATTCAGCATGATCTTGTCGCCCAGCGATATATCCGACCGCACACGGAACGTCAGCGTACACAGTGCCGTTCCTGTAAAAGCATCATAGGGGCCGCGATAGAGAAACTGCATCCAGATGCCGTTGTTGTCATCGGAATAGGATTCGATCATGCCCAGATTCTTGGTATCATCACAGGTGCAGCTGACAATGCTCAAATCGTTGGTGTCCCAGCTGACACCGAACGCCAGCATGGTAAAGCAGCTGTTTGACGTGATCGTAATCGGCACGGAGATCAGGTGATCGCTCTGCTCCAGATCTTCCATGGAAATGGAAATGTCCGGAATCGTCACCTTACCGAATGCAAAAGAATTCGCCGCCTGGGTGGAAGTGGCAAAAATTCTGCCGTTGTTGATGGTCAGCGTACCCGCAGTGCCGGAGTGGTTGGCAACCGATGCCTTTGTATCTCCATCACTGCTACAACCGGTAATGTCATAGATCGACCCCGGCTTCGTATTGTCCGGTACTGTGAACCGCAGCGTACAGATGTCGCTGCCGGTATAGGTGCTGTCGGCAATGACATGGATCCACCCGACACCGTTTTGGTTGTCAATGGTGGGGATCAGAGAAAGCCCTTCCGGTATATTGCCGGACGGCGGTTCTGCTGTCATCTTGCTGGCATCCCAGCGGAAGCCAAACACCATGTCGCTAAAGCCATTGTTCGCTTCTGCGGTCACTGGCACTTCTACCATATAGTCGTTCTCATCCAGATCCCGCATAGAAGGTCTGACTTCTCCGATCTGCAGTTTTACTTCCGGCACAACGCTGTCCACAATGGTGATCGTACCGGAAACAATATTCAGGTCATGTGATTTCATCGTCTTGTCTTTGTACAGAGCCTTGTTGTCGGCATAGTCCGCATAAGCCCCTTCCAGCACAAATGTATCCCCCACCTTGACATCCGGATTGATCTCTGCTGTCAGGGAACTGATATTGGTTTCCTTGCAGTCGTTCTCAATGAACATCATCCAGATCTGCCTTTTGTCATTGGCAATGGTGAGAATCGGCAGCTTCATGTTGCCGGTAGAACGTGCACCCTGCACGGACATGCGTGTCACATCCCATTTTACACCAAATTGCAGAACGGTAAAGCCGGGGTTATTGGGCATGGTGACCGGCACAGTGACCATATAGTGGTTTTTGATCAGCTGATCCAGCTCGATCGAAATGTTCCCTATAATAATATCGCCGGAATTGTCGGCGAACTGCTGTGCATCTGCCCCGTCCGTTACCTCCGGTGTATTCCCGTCTGCCTCTGCCAGTGCAGAAACAGCTTCGGCTCCGCCCGCAAGCACCAATGTTGTGCATACCAGAAATACTGCCATTAAAATCGCCATCATTTTTTTCCAAATGCGTTTCATCGTGTATCCTTCCTCTCATTGCCAAATCGGAAAACGCACAGAACCTTCTATCCAATATTATAGCACTATTATACATTTTTGTCAACGGATTTCAAGTCTATTTGTATGAATGTACAAATGCCGAATTCGCTTTTTGTGTATTTGGTGCTTTTTGGTGGATTTCCCTCTTTATAGTTAGTTTACCATACCCTGCATGTTCTGTCAATTGACGGAATGGATAAAAGAACCTCGCTGATTCGTGTATTTCTTATGCGGATTTGTGGGATACAATATTGACATTTTCCAGTGCAACGTACAAAAAAACCGCACCGCTTTCTGCTTGTACGCAGACCTGCGGTGCGGTTTTTTTCGAATTGTTTAAAGGACAGCTCACTGGTGCAGATAGGACTTTACCAGAGCCTGTAACAGTTCGTCCCGATCGATATGACGGATCAGGCTTCTTGCATTGTTGTATGTGGTTATGTAGGTGGGATCCTCGGAGAGAATGTAGCCTACAATCTGATTCACCGGATTATATCCTTTTTCCACCAGAGCATTATATACAATTTCCAGAATATCTTTTGCCTGGATCTGTGGTCCTGTCTCTACCTGAAAAAATTGTGTATTCGTTATATCTTTCATCTTACGACCTCCAATACTTCATATTCATTTTAATATAATCTATACAAAAATTCAATGCATAATTTGTGAAAGTGAAGTAAGTTCTATCTCTTTTAACTGATTGATCCACCGGTCTGCCTGTTCTGGTTCGCATGGAACCCCAATCCGCAGATATTCCTTGGTGTGCCCTGTGACATAATTTTTTCCATCACGTTCTGTCATCTCTTCAAATAGAACTTCCACCTTTTTTCCAAGCCATCCTTC
>OLWK01001289.1_pt1 | contig 11535 bp, 11 predicted proteins | sample 1674141 | NCBI WGS metagenome assembly OLWK01 (sample SAMEA103958148, study PRJEB25191) | human gut metagenome | reverse complement strand
AAAGCATAACAACGGCGAACCGAAAAAGTTGAGCGCGGCAAACGGAAGCCATAATTAAAAAAGAGGAAGAACGATCCTCCTCTTTTTTATCATAGCCGAAGAAACAGACGGCCCAGATTTTTGCCTTTCATCCGGGAGACGCCGCGCTCAGGCTCGGCGTCTGAAAGTGGCGGAAACCCGGCCGGATTCTGCCGCGGCAACGCCCCACCCTCTTCGTCCCGGTCTCGGCACAAAAGGCATTCCGCCCGGACGGTGCGGCAAATTACATCCGTGCCGGAGAATTACATCCGTTCCGGAACGTCGATACCGAGCAGTTTCATGCCGCTGCGGATGACGCGGGCAACCTGCTGAGCCAGCTGAAGACGCATTCTGCGGGTTTCGGCATTCTCCTCCTTGAGAATCGAATGGTCGTGGTAGTAACCGTTGAACAGCTTGGCCAGTTCGTACACATAGGCGCCGACGATCGAAGGCGCGAAGTTCTCGCCTGCGGCGGCAACGACCGACGGATATTCGGTCAGCGATTTCACGAGGGCGATCTCTTCGGGCAGGTAATCCGCCTGCGCCGCACCGGAGAAGTCGATGCCGGCTTCGGCGGCCTTGCGCAGCACCGAGCAGATACGCGCATGGGTATATTGGATGAACGGGCCGGTGTTGCCGTTGAAGTCGATCGACTCGCGCGGATCGAAAAGCATCGTCTTTTTCGGGTCCACCTTCAGGATGAAATACTTGAGGGCTCCTAACCCGACCATCGATGCGATGGCGTCGGCTTCCTGCGCGGTGCAGCCGTCCAGTTTGCCCAATTCGTCCGACATCTCGCGGGCGGTCGATACCATGTCGGCGATCAGATCGTCTGCATCGACGACCGTTCCCTCGCGGGATTTCATCTTGCCTTCGGGCAGCTCGACCATGCCGTAGGAAAGGTGGTAGATGTGGTCGCTCCATTCGTCGTATCCCAACTTCTTGAGGATCAGCTTGAGCACCTGGAAATGGTAGTTCTGTTCGTTGCCCACTACGTAGATCATTTCGTCCAGCCGGTTCTCCTCGAACCGGCGGAACGCCGTGCCGAGATCCTGCGTCATATAGACCGATGTGCCGTCGCCGCGCAGCAATAACTTCTGGTCGAGTCCGTCGGCCGTGAGGTCGATCCAGACAGAACCGTCCTCCTTGCGGAAGAAGATACCCCGGGCGAGTCCCTCTTCCACCAGGCTCTTGCCCAGCAGGTAGGTTTGCGATTCGTAATAGACCTTGTCGAAATCGACGCCCAATGCCTTGTACGTCACGTCGAAGCCTTCATAGACCCACCCGTTCATGGTTTCCCACAGCGAATATATTTCCGGGTCTTTGGCCTCCCAGCGGCGCAGCCACTCCTGCGCCTGTCGCATGATCGGAGCGTTTTTCTTGGCCTCCTCCTCGCTTTGCCCGGCGGCGACGAGCTCCTTGATCTGGGCTTTGTAGTGCTTGTCGAATTCGACGTAATATTTACCGACCAGGTGGTCGCCTTTCATCCCCGACGAGGCGGGCGTTTCGCCGCCGCCGTAGAGTTTCCAGGCCAGCATCGACTTGCAGATGTGAATACCGCGGTCGTTCACGAGGTTTACCTTGATGACCTTGTTGCCGTTGGCTTTCAGGATCTGCGCGACGGAGTATCCCAGCAGGTTGTTGCGGATGTGTCCCAGGTGAAGGGGCTTGTTGGTGTTGGGCGAGGAGTATTCGATCATTACGGTACGGCCCGTCGGTGCGGCCTGCCCGAAGGTGTCGTTTGCCGCGACCTCCCGGAAGCGTGCGGCCCAGAATGCACTGTCGAGCGAGAGATTCAGGAATCCCTTGATTACGTTGAACGCCTTGATTTCCGGCGTATTGGCCACCAGGTATTCGCCGATCTCCGTCGCCGTGGCTTCGGGCGACTTGCGGCTTCGCCGGAGCAGCGGAAAGGTTACGAGGGTATAGTCGCCCTCGAACTCCCTGCGGGTCTTCTGAATCTGCAACTGCTCGTCGCCAAGCTCACCGTAAAGCGCCTCCACCGACCGGCGGACCGCATCCGAAATAAAGGTTTCGATATTCATATCCAATAGATTTTGCCTGCAAATTTAGCGTTTTTCAGCGAATAAGCAATTCCCCCGGGACCATATTCTTTGGTTTTAGCCCGACATCCATTATCTTTGCGACACAAACCGACAAGACATTCCATGGAAATTCTCGTCATTCTGCTGCTGATCCTGCTCAACGGGCTTTTCGCAATGTCGGAAATCGCGCTGATCTCGGCGCGCCGCTCGAACCTGACGGCACGCGCCAAGCAGGGCAACAAGGCGGCCGCCAAAGCCCTCCAGCTGGCTCAGGACCCGGACAGATTCCTTTCCACGATTCAGATAGGCATCACCCTGATCGGCATCCTGACGGGTATCTATTCGGGCGAAGCGCTGGCCGGCCGCTTCGGCGCGATGCTCGCATCGCTGGGCATGCCGCTCCGCACGGCCGTTCCGGTCGCCCAGATACTCATCGTCATCGTCGTAACCTACCTCACGATCGTCTTCGGCGAGCTGGTGCCCAAGCGCATCGGCATGAAAAGCGCCGAACGGGTCGCCATACTCGTCGCACGGCCGATGCAGGTGCTCGCCAAGGTGACGTCGCCCTTCGTATGGCTGCTTTCGCGCAGCATCGAGCTTATCACCCGCCTGCTCGGAATACGGGATACGGAGAGCAAGGTCACCGAGGAGGAGATCAAGTCGATCATTCAGGAGGGAACCGAAGACGGAGAGGTGCAGATCGTCGAACAGCAGATCGTCGGCCGCGTATTCTCGCTCGGCGACCGCAAGGTGGGTTCGATCATGACGCACCGCAGCGAAATCGCATGGATAGACCCCGCTATGACGCCCGCAGAGATCCGCGAGCTGGTCGGCAGGGAACCCCACACGCTCTACCCCGCCGCCCGCAGCAACCTCGACCGGCTGGCCGGCGTGATATACCTCAAGGACCTCTTCACGCACATCGGCGAGGAGGATTTCGACGTCGCATCCATACTGCGTCCGGCAAAATTCTTCCACGAGGAGACCCAAGTGTACACCGCGCTGGAACAACTCCGCAGCGAACAGGTCGGCTACGGCATCGTCTGCGACGAATTCGGCGTGACGCAGGGCATCGTCACCCTGCACGACATCTTCGAAGCGCTGGTAGGCTCGATTCCCGAAGAGCGGGAGGAGCCGGACATCGTTCACCGGGAGGACGGCAGCTGCCTGATCGACGGGCAGTGCCCGTTTTACGATTTTCTGGTCTGCTACGGGCTGGAGGACGTCTACCCGAACAACCTCTACAACACCCTCAGCGGCCTGATCCTCGACGAGCTGGGGCATATTCCGCAGACGGGCGAAAAACTGAGGTGGAACACCTTCACGTTCGAGATCGTCGACATGGACGGCGTCCGCATCGACAAAATACTCGTAACACACGACCAAGTGAGCGAATCATGAAAATTGCCGACATAGAACTCGGGGAAAAACCCCTGCTGCTGGCGCCGATGGAGGACGTGACCGACCCGTCGTTCCGCTACATGTGCAAGCGTTTCGGCGCCGACGTGGTCTACACGGAATTCATCTCCTCCGACGGGCTGATACGCGACGCGGCCAAGTCGCTCAAAAAACTCGAAATCGACGCGGCGGAGCGTCCCGTGGGCATCCAGCTTTACGGCCACCTGATCGAACCGATGGTCGAAGCGGCCCGCATGGCCGAAGCGGCCGGTCCCGACATCATAGACATCAACTTCGGCTGCCCGGTGAAGAAAATCGCCGGGCGCGGCGCCGGATCGGGCATGATGCGCGACGTGCCGCTGATGGTCGAGATGACGCGCCGGATCGTGCAGGCGGTGCGCAAGCCCGTGACCGTCAAAACGCGGCTGGGCTGGGACGAGGAGTCGAAGAACATCGAGGAGATCGCATTGCGCTTGCAGGACGTGGGCATCGCCGCGCTCACCGTTCACGGCCGCACACGCGCCCAGATGTACCGCGGCGAAGCGGACTGGACGCTGATCGGCAAAGTGAAGAACAACCCGCAGATACATATCCCGATCATCGGGAACGGCGACGTGGATTCGGGACCGAAGGCCGCGGAGATGTTCGACCGCTACGGCGTGGACGGCGTGATGATCGGCCGGGCGACCTACGGGCGGCCGTGGATCTTCCGCGAGGTGAAGCACTATCTGGCCACGGGCGAAGTGCTCCCGCAGCCGTCGGTGTGCGAACGGGTCGAAATCGCCAAGGAGCATCTGCGCAAGTCGCTCGAAGTAAAGGGCGAATTCGTGGGCATCCTCGAAATGCGCCGCCATCTGTCCAACTATTTCAAGGGACTGCCCGACTTCAAGCCGACGCGCCTGAAGCTCGTCACGTCGCTCGACATCCCCGAACTGTTCGACACGCTCGACTCGATCGCCCGGCGCTGGGGCGACTTCGACGTAAGCGGGACGGTTCCCGCCCCGCTGTCGCACGACCTGTAAAACGGCGCGCCACCCTATTTCAGCACGCGCTCGACATAGGCTTTGTAGTCCTTGACGACGGGTACGTACCCGTCGTCCTCGAAAAGCGGCGAAGAGATCAGAAAATCGGCCGACGAACGGTTGATGGCCGTCGGCACGTTGTAGAGCGTGGCCAGACGCAGCAGGGCCTTGACGTCCACGTCGTGCGGCTGGGCCGACATCGGGTCCCAGAAGAAAATCAGGGCGTCGATCTTGCCGTCGGCGATCAGCGAACCCAGCTGCTGGTCGCCGCCCAGCGGACCGGATTTGAGCAGCGTGATCCTCAGATCGGGAAGCTCTTCGATCTCCTCGTCACCCTCGTACTCTTCCCGGTGGTCGCGCAGCGTCTTTTCGACCATCTTGCCGGTCGTACCCGTGCAGACCAGATGGTGACGGCCGAGTTTTTTGCTGTTCCAGTCCACCCATTCGGCCAGATCGTGCTTCATGTTGTCGTGGGCAACCAATGCCAGCACTTTCGTCCTTCGTTCCATAATGTCAGTTGCTTGAATGTTTGTTTCGCTATTGCACAAAGATAATATAAACCGCGAATTCGGCGGCATGAAAAAAGCCGGAATCACCCCGGATACAACGAAAAAGTCCCGCTCTCGGAGCGGGACTTTTTCTATTCGGCTTCGGACGGGAGCTTGAACTCCGTAAAACCGGCCCTGACCAGAATGTTGTACCACGCGAAGCACTTCTTCATGTCGGATACGTGCACCCGGTCGCGGTCGTATTCGGGAAGGACCTCGGCGAAAGCGGCTTTCAGCTTCTCAGGCGCCTCCTTGGGGCTGATGGCCTCCTTGCCGCCCGTATGCGCATAGATTTTGGTGAAGACGTCCGCCAGCGCAATGTCCTCGCCTTCGGTGAACATCGAAATCTCGGTCAGGGAGCTGACCTTCGACGACGCCGAGGCGTTCATCCGCCTGCCGTCGAGCAGCGACTCGACGATCACGCCGTTGGTGGACTGCGCCACGTATTTATAAAGTCCGGGCTGGCCCGAAATGGCCAGAATTTCTTTTAATTCCATAAACGATATCTCTGATAAAAATTAGTTTTCGTCCGGCAGGTTGGGATTCGGCTTTTCTTCGTCTTCGCCGCCCTCGACCTTGTAGGTATACGTCTGGGTCCACATGAAGACATAATCGGAACGGGTAAGCACCTGAAACGACACTTTCGCTCCGGCCTTCTGTCCCGGAATCCGCTCCTTGAACGTAACGGTGGTGGCGTCGTAATTGAAAGGCTTAGTCGTCACCACATTGGACTCGTCGCCGTCCACGAAGTAGGCAAGCCACACCTGTTTGACCTTGTACGGGCAGGATACCGTCGCATTCACCCACACGACCTCGTCCACCTTCACCGGTTCGGTGATTTTGTCCGGCTGCGTCGCCGTGGTGAAAGTCACTTCGTCGAAAACGGGCGGCGTCTCGTATTCGGGACCAAGCTCCTTGTTGCAGGCGGCCAGCAGCCAGACTGCGGCTGCGGCAAACAGTAATTTTTTCATATACTCCTCACTTAGTTTTGTTTCACATGTACGTCCATCTGCGGGAAGGGGAAGCTGATGCCCTTGAGCGGCAGCAGTTTGTAGATTTTTTCGTTGTTCTCGAAAAACACGTCCCAGTAATCGGCGTTTTTCACCCATGCGCGCACCGAAAGGTTCACCGAGCTGTCGGCGAGCGCCGCAACCCACACCACGGGAGCCGGGTCGGTCAGCACACGGCTGTCGGCGGCCAGCAGGTCGAGAAGCGCCCTCCGCGCCGCATCGACGTCGTCGCCGTACGAAATGCCGATCGTCCAGTCCACGCGGCGCGTCTCGGAGGTCGAATAATTGTCGATGATCGCCGTGGCAATGGAATTGTTAGGAATATAAATCGTCTGGTTGTCGCCGGTGGTGATGACCGTCGAGAAGAGTTTGATCTCGCGCACCGTGCCCGACTGGCCCTGCGCCGAAATGAAATCGCCGACCCGGTAAGGTTTCATCAGCAGGATCATCACGCCGCCCGCGAAGTTCTGGGCCGTGCCGCTCAGGGCCATACCGATGGCCAGCGTGGCGGCCGAGAAGAGGGCGATGAGCGAAGTGACGTTGACGCCGAGGGTCTGCACGACGATCATCAGCAGGATGAGCGTGAAGACCACCTTGACGGTATTGCGCAGGAACGAGCGGAGCGAAGTGTCCACCTGACGGCGCTCGAATGCGGCGTCGAGCAGCCGCACGATGCGGCGCACGATCCAGCGGCCGATAAAATAGATGGCCAGCGCGATCAGGATCTTCACCAGTATCCAGACGGATTCGGAAAGCAGAGAGCGCAGCATGTCGCCCACGTCCAGATGGATGATTTTATTCACCGCTTCGGCGAGATTGGCTTTCTGCACGCTGTCGGGCAGGATTAAAGGCGCTTCGGGCGTTTCCGTAAAAAACGGCACGAGAAAAGACCACATAAAGTCCGATTTTTAAGTTTATCGTGCAAAAATAACCAAAAAAAAGAAAGTTTACTAACTTTGTCTACGAATTTACCAAAAGGAAACAGGAAACGATGCAGAACAACGTTGAAATTATCCAGATAAACATCTCAGGCGAAGACAAGCCGGGAATGACCTCTTCGCTCACCGAAATACTCGCGCGCTACGACGCCTTCATCCTCGACATCGGTCAGGCCAATATCCACCAGTCGCTGACGCTGGGCATCCTGTTCAAGACCACGGCAGACAAGTCGGGAAACATCATGAAAGAGCTGCTGTTCAAGGCTTCGGAGCTGGGCGTGATGATCCGCTTCACGCCGATTTCGGAGCGGAAATACGAGGACTGGGTGGGCCGTCAGGGCAAAAACCGATACATCATAACCCTGCTGGGGCGCACCGTCACGGCTCGGCATATCGCCGAGGTGACCAGCGTCGTGGCCGAGCACGGACTCAACATCGACGCCATGAAGCGTCTGACAGGCCGCATCCCGCTCAGCGAGGATGACCGTGCGGCCAAATCATGCATCGAGCTTTCGGTGCGCGGGTCGCTCACCGACGAGGAGCGCAGCACCATGCAGGAGGGATTCATGAATCTCTCGGAGATCGGTCTCGACGTCTCGTTCCAGAAGGACGACATCTACCGCCGCAGCCGCCGCCTGATCTGCTTCGACATGGATTCGACGCTGATCGAGACCGAGGTGATCGACGAACTGGCCGAACGCGCCGGAGTCGGCGAGGAGGTGCGGGCGATCACGGCCAGCGCCATGCGCGGCGAAATCGACTTCCGCGAGAGTTTCTCGCGCCGCGTGGCCCTGCTCAAGGGTCTCGACGTCTCGGTCATGGAGGAGATCGCCCGCAGCCTGCCCATCACCGAAGGGCTGGAGCGCATGATGACCATCCTCAAGCGCGTGGGTTACAAGACGGCCATTCTGTCGGGCGGCTTCACCTACTTCGGCAACTACCTGCGCCAGAAATACGGATTCGACTACGTATATGCCAACGAGCTGGAAATTGAGGAGGGCAAACTCACGGGCCGCTACGTGGGCGAGGTGGTGGACGGCCGCCGCAAAGCCGAGCTGCTGCGCCTGCTCTGCCAGTTCGAGGAGATCAACATCGCCCAGTCGGTAGCTGTCGGCGACGGCGCCAACGACCTGCCGATGCTCAATCTCGCCGGTCTGGGCATCGCTTTCCATGCCAAACCCAAAGTGAAGGCCACCGCCCGGCAGTCGATCTCGACCATCGGACTGGACGGCATCCTCTACTTCCTCGGTCTGAAGGATTCACGCATCGAATAACGGAGCTTATGCGACGCCTGCCGCTGTTATGCGCCTTTCTGCTGCTGACCGGGTGTTACGACTCCCGGTTCGGGGAACGGAGCGGCGGCGAGGAACCGGAACCAACAACGGCGACCATCGCCCAATTGCGCCAACTGTACGCCGGGACGACGTTCGTGATTGCGACCGACGTGGTGGTGTCGGGTCGGGTGAACACCAGCGATGCGGAGGAAAACTTCTACCGCACATTCTGCGTCGAGGAAGATGGAGCAGGACTTGAGGTAATGGCTGGTATCGACCATCTGCACAACGACTTTCCACCGGGAAGCCGCGTTACGCTGCGGCTGAAGGGGCTGGCGCTGGGCGAAAGCCGCGGCATATTGCAGGTCGGACGGAAACCCGCCGCGGGAAGCGGCTTCGCAACGGATTACCTCGGCTCGAAAGCCGCGCTGGACGCCGCCGTGAGTCGCACCGGCGAAGCCCCGCAGCCGGTCGCACCCGCTCTGCTGACGATTGCGGAACTCACGCCGAAGCGGTGCGGGACGCTGGTGCGGATTGACGGTCTGAGTTACACGCCCGAAGACCTTACGCCCGGCACGTGGGCGGGGTACAAACGCTTCACCGACGCCGGAGGAGCCGAAATATACACCTATGTCCGCAATTACGCCGGGTTCGCCGGCGAAGAGGTCCCCGCCGGAAAGAGCTGTTCGCTCACGGGCATTCTGCAATACGACGACGCCGGCAAAGGCCGTTACCTGCTCAAACTCCGCGATGAAAACGACTGCATGTATTAAACTGCTGGCGCTCCTGCTGCTGGCGGCCTGCGACCGAACGTCGAAACTCTCGTTCGAGGGCGGCGCTCCCGGCGGCGTGCACACCATTGCGGACCTCAAGGCGCGCTGCACCGCAAACAGCGTCGCCGTGACGGAGGACATCACGCTCGAAGGCGTCGTCACGGGCAACGATTTCTACGGCGAATTTTACAAGACGCTCGTCGTCGAGGATGCCAGCGGCGGGATTTCGCTCCTGATCGACGGCACCCGACTCGCTTTCGACTACCCGGTCGGAGCGGCCGTCACCATCTTCTGCAACGGGCTTACGCTGGGCGATTACGGCGGCAAGATCCAGCTCGGAACCGCGCCCGACGGCGATTACGGCGTAGGGCGGATTCCGCATGAGGAACTGGGACGCTATCTGCGCCGCAATCCGGACAAGGACCGCCGGCCGCGGCCGGCCGTATGTACGTTCGACGCCATCGGCCCCCGGCAGACAGACACCTACGTATGTTTCGAAGGAGTACGGTTTACCGAAGCGGGGCCGTGGTGCGACACCGATCCGGAGACCTCGGAACCGCAGACCTCCGAACGGACGCTGACCGACGCCCAAGGCCGGACATTCCGGGTCCGGACGCTGGGGACATGCGCATACGCAACGGAACCCGTACCGCAGGGCACGGGTTCCGTATATGGAATTATAGACTATTTCAACGGGAAATACACGCTCCGCGTCTCGGAGCGGCGCGTCGAATTCGCTAACGCTGCAGGGCTTCCCAGAGCATATCCTTCAACCGGGCGATATTCAGCCCCGAAACCGACGAAATAAAGACCGAGGGAATGCCTTCGGGCAGGTGGGGTTTCATCTGCTCGATCAGCTCCTCGTCCAGCATGTCGCACTTGGTGACGGCCAGCAGGCGCTCCTTGTCGAGCAGTTCGGGATTGTACTGCGTCAGTTCGCCCAGCAGGACTTCGTAATCGCGCCGGACGTCGTCGCTGTCGGCGGGAATCATGAACAGCAGCACCGAATTGCGCTCGATATGGCGCAGGAAGCGGGTGCCGAGTCCGCGGCCCTCGTGCGCCCCCTCGATGATGCCGGGAATGTCGGCCATGACGAACGATTTATGGTCGCGGACCTCCACGATGCCCAGATTGGGTTCGAGCGTGGTGAAGGCATAGTTGGCGATCTTGGGTTTGGCGGCGGAAACAGCCGCGAGCAGCGTACTCTTGCCCGCATTGGGGAAGCCCACCAGTCCCACGTCGGCCAGCACTTTCAGTTCGAGAATGAAAGCCCCTTCGTCGCCCTCTTCGCCCGGCTGGGCGTAGCGCGGCGTCTGGTTGGTGGCGCTTTTGAAATGCCAGTTGCCGAGACCTCCGCGGCCGCCATGCAGCAGCACCAGCCGCTGGCCGTCGGCGGTAACCTCCCCCACCGTCTCGACGGTTTCCGTGCCGTCCTCCTGCGTGACGATCCGTTTCGCAACCGTACCCAGCGGCACCGGAATCACGATGTCCTTGGCGTCCTTGCCCGACGAACGGGCGCCCGAACCGCACTGGCCGTCCTCGGCGAACTGGTGACGCTGGTATTTGAGGTGGATCAGGGTCCAGTACTGGCTGTCGCCCTGCAGGACGATACTGCCGCCCTTGCCGCCGTCGCCGCCGTCGGGGCCGCCGAAAGCCACGAATTTCTCGCGGCGGAAATGCGCCGAGCCGGCTCCGCCGTGACCCGAACGGGCGAATATCTTTACGTAATCTACAAAATTCGATCCTGCCATAATGTGCCGTATTGGGTGCGAAGACAGTGCAAGCCGGGCGCAAAGCCAAATTCATTGGGCGATGCCGGGGCGCAGCCTGTCTAAGCCGGAGTTTGTTTGCGGCAAAGATAGTGCAAGCCGGGCGCAAAAACAAATCGGCCGGCCGCACAATCGCTATAAATGCGTCAGATAACCGTATCTGACAAGGTCTTCTTCGCCCTGCGCGAGGTAGGTCCGGCCGTCAGCCATGACGTAAAGGCGGTCGGCGAGGTCGGTGACGTGACGGTGCATATGGTCGGTCAGAAGGATGCCTTTGGACGCCCGCTCCTGCAGGATCAGTCGCTTAAGCGCAGAGACATGCAGGGGCGCGACCTGCGAAAAAGGCTCGTCGAGCAGTACGAACCGCGTGGGGCTGCGCAGGATCAGGTAACACTCCAGAATCCGCCGTTCGCCGCCCGACATCGCGTAAATCTTGGTTCCGAACAGTTTTTCGAAGAGCGGAAACCATTTCAGCAGGTCGCCGCGCGTCATGTCGTAATCACGCAGCACCCGGTCCAACGTCAGCCAGCCGGGAATGAAACCCTGCTGCGGCAGGTAACGCACTTCGTCGGCCCGGAAACGGTCGTGCCACACGCCGTCGATGCGCATAGACCGGAAACCGGCCCGCAGGGAGCCGCAGAGAATCTTCATCAGAGAGCTCTTGCCGCAACCGTTGCGGCCCAGAACGGCCGAGACGCCGCCCGTCTCGACCGCCAGATATACGCCCGAAAGGATACGCC
>OLWK01001286.1_pt1 | contig 11549 bp, 6 predicted proteins | sample 1674141 | NCBI WGS metagenome assembly OLWK01 (sample SAMEA103958148, study PRJEB25191) | human gut metagenome | reverse complement strand
GGAACCCAATGACTGATTCGAAACATACGAACGACAACAATTCATTATTCACCCGTATTCAGGTAAAAAGTCCTTGTGCAGACGAGCGTTACAGCGCAGGGAATTCCCTCGCGCGCCTGATGACGCGCATCCACGCCGACGCAGTCAATAAGGCTCGGCCGGAGCGCAACTACACCAAAGCCTACCGCATCTGGCTGGCCGCGGCATCGCTCATGATCGTTTTCCTCACTTCCGGCTGGCTGGCGACCGCCCTGCGTCCCGCACCCGAAATGCTCATCCGCAACAACGCATGGGAAAAGGTGGAGAACCTGACGCTGGCCGATGGCACGCAGCTTACGCTCAACCGCGGCGCACAACTGATCTATCCCGAAAAATTCGCCGGCCGGACCCGCGAGATATTCCTGTCGGGAGAAGCCTATTTCGACGTGGCACACGACAAAAAACATCCTTTTATCGTTCGGGCCGGGGATCTGAAGATCAAGGTGTTGGGTACGAAATTCAATATCGAGGCCTACCCCGATTCGGAAACCATCACCACCACGCTGCTGGAGGGTTCCGTCGAAGTGGAGAGCCGGCTCAGCCGAGAGTGTATCCGCATGGTTCCCAGCCAGCAGCTCTCGTATGATATTCAGAGCGGCGAAATGAAACTCAGCACGATCTCCGACTCGAAAGAGCCCGTACGCTGGAAAGACAACGTCTGGGTGCTGCACCAGACGCCGTTCACACAAGTATGCCACCGGCTGGAACAGATGTTCAATGTCAAGATCGTGATTATGAACGACAAGTTCATCGGGAAGAAATTTACCGGAGAGTTCCGTTTCGGGGATTCGCTGGAATCGATCCTCGAAGTCATCCGAATAACCACACCGTTCACTTACGAACGCGAGGAGGATACGATCATCCTCAAATAAAAACCGAACCTACTGCAAACAACCTAAAACCCGAACCTGCCTATGAAATAAGCCTGTCATAAAAAACACGGGAACCTCTGCCGAAGTTCCCGCTCCCTTAATGAATCAAAAACAAACCCGGCGGGCCGCTACCCGCACGGATCTATCAATCCATCAATCAGTAAAGGTATGACAAATTTTGATAAGTTCAAGACTTATTGCCGAAAATTTTGCGTTCAGACCCGACTCGCTGTTCGCATCTGCCTGTCAATTACAGCAATAACAACTTTCGCCACACAAGCCGCCGCGCAGAATAATCCGCAGGAAATACGGCTCGACTTCAACGATGCGGCGTTGTCGCAGGTGCTGAAAAGCATCGAAACGCAAAGCCGCTACACCTTCTTCTACAACAACGACATCGACGTAACGCAGAGCGTTTCGGCGCACATCGCCAGCAGCGACATCAATTCGGTCGTCACGGCCGTCCTCAAGGGAACCGACATCGCCCATAGGATTACGGACAACCGGGTAGTCCTGTTCGTGGGGGGGGGTGACGCCGCAGACGATCAGGAGCGTTCGATTTCCGGCAAAGTCACCGACGCGGCCGGGCTGCCGCTGGTCGGCGTGACGGTTTTGGTCACCGGCACCAATTTCGCCGCCGTGACCGACGTCAACGGCGGCTATACGGTCCGAGTTCCGGGCAGCGGAGCCGAAATCGTCTACTCCTATATCGGCTACCAGAGCCAGCAGCGGATCGTCGGTTCGCAGACGGTCATCAACCTTGCGCTGCAGGAAAGCACCGCAGAGATCGGCGCGGTCGTGGTAACGGCGCTCGGCATCAAGCGCGATCAGAAATCACTGACATACAACGTACAGCAGATTGCGGGCGACGACATCAGCATCATCAAGGACGTAAGCGTGGTGAACAGTCTGGTCGGCAAGGTGGCCGGCGTGCGCATCAACCAGTCGTCGTCGGGTACCGGCGGTTCGACCCGCGTGGTAATGCGCGGCGCCAAATCGCTCTTCGGCGACAACAACGTGCTCTACGTACTCAACGGCATTCCGATGATGTCGCTCCGCTCGACCCAGTCGGACAACTATTACGAAGGTGCGGGCGTCGGCGACAGCGACGGCATTTCGAGCATCAATCCCGACGACATCGAGTCGCTGTCGGTGCTGACGGGTGCTTCGGCCGCAGCGCTCTACGGCAACCGCGGCGCCAACGGCGTGATCCTCATCACTACCAAGAAAGGCAGTGCGGACCACTCGACGCACGTCTCCTACTCCAACAACACGACCTTTTCGAATCCGTTCGTCACCCATCAGTTCCAGAACACCTACGGCCGTCAGTCGGGCGATTTCAAAAGCTGGGGCGAGAAGCTCGGCAAGCCCTCGTCGTACGACCCCAACGATTTCTTCCAGACGGGTTACAACACGCAGAACACCGTCAGCGTGGCATCGAGTTCGGAGCGCAGCCAGTCGTTCGTTTCGGCCGGTTCGGTCAATTCGCGCGGCATCATTCCCAACAACGAATATTCGCGTTACAACTTCACGATCCGCCACGGACGCGAGCTGGTCAAGGACAAACTCGAACTCGACACCGACTTCTTCTTCACCAAGAGCGAGTCGCAGAACGGCGTGGCGCAGGGACTCTACTACAATCCGCTGCTGCCCGTTTACCTCTTCCCGCCTTCGGAGAATTTCGAGCGTCTGAAGACCTACGAAATCTACGACTCAGGCCGCAACTTCGCCACGATGTATTGGCCCTACAGCAATACGGGACTCGACGCCCTGAGCCAGAACCCCTATTGGATCACCAACCGCAACATGTTCAACACCACGCAGAACCGCTATATCGTCAGCGGCTCGCTCAAGTGGAAGATCACCGACTGGATCAACCTTTCGGGCCGTATCCGCATGGACCATGCCGACACCGACTACGAGCGTAAACTCTACGCATCGACGCCGGGACTGTTCTGCCAGTCGAAAGGCCACTACCGCGAGCAGAAGATGACCAATAACGCGCTCTACGCCGACGTACTGCTCAACATCGACAAGCAGCTCAGCGACGATTTCCGCCTGACGGCCAACATCGGCGCCAGCCTCTACGACGAAAAATACGACATGATGGGACAGAGCGGCAACCTGCTGCGTCTTGCCAACTTCTTCCACGTCAGCAACATCAACATGTCGGACCCGACGACCGAAATGACCCGTGAACACATCCGCCAGCAGACGCAGGCCGTCTACGGATCGGTGCAGGTAGGCTTCCGGAATTTCGTTTACGTCGATGCGTCGGTCCGCTCGGACTGGTTCTCGACGCTGGCCGGCACGCCCTCCATGTCGTCGGTCTATCCTTCGGTCGGTGCATCGCTGATCCTCTCGGAGCTGATTCCGCAGAACAAGATCCTCAACTATTGGAAAATCCGCGGCTCGTACGCCGGCGTGGGCAATCCCCCGTCGCCCTACCTGACCTACACCTACATTCCGCTGGAGGACCAAAACATCAGCACCGACGGTTTCGCTGCCGCTTCGCACCTCAAGCCGGAGCTTACCAAATCGTTCGAGATCGGTACGGAGCTGCGCATGTTCAACAACAAGCTGAGTCTCGAATTCACCTACTACAACACCAACACCCACAACCAGCTCTTCAAGTACGAGATTCCCTCGTCGTCGGGTTACTCCTATGCCTACGCCAACGCCGGCAAGGTCAATAACCGCGGTATCGAGCTGAAAGCGGGCTTCAACCAGAACATCGGCCCCGTAAAATGGGAGACGACGCTGACCTACACGCGCAACCGCAACGAGATCAAGGAACTGCTCGACGAATATGTGACCGACCCCGTAACGGGCACCACGGTCAAGGCGCCGCAGGAATTCATCGTTTCGACGGCCGAGTCGTACCGCATGGTGCTGACCAAAGGCGGCACGATGGGCGACATCTACGCCACACACCTCAAGCAGGACCCCAACGGCTACATCTATGTGAACCCGATGACCAACGGCATCGAAATCGAGCCTAACTCCTATGTCAAGGTCGGTTCGATAGACCCCAAATACACGCTGGGATGGCACAACTCCTTCTCATGGAAGGGCTTGAACCTCGGATTTTTGATCGACGCCCGCGTCGGCGGCGTGGTCGTGTCGGGCACCGAGGCGATGATGGACCAGTACGGCGTATCGAAATCGACGGCCCGCGACCGCGACAACGGCGGCGCGATCGTCAACGGCGGACGCATGGACGCCAAGACGTTCTATTCGGTAGCCGCCAGCGGCACCACGGGCGTACTTTCGAACTACGTCTACAGCGCGACCAACGTCCGCCTGCGCGAACTGTCGCTGAGCTACACGCTCCCGGCACTGGCCCGCGAACGCCTGCGCATCACCCTTTCGCTCATTGCCAACAACGTGCTGATGCTCCACAACGAGGCGCCGTTCGATCCCGAACTGACCTCCAACACCGGGACGTACTATCAGGGCTTCGACTATTTCATGCCGCCGTCGCTGCGTTCATGGGGTTTCGGCGTAAAAGTTAATTTCTAAATCAGGAGAGACAGGTTATGAAAAAATTACGCAATACGATCGCTTGCGGAGTTGCGGCACTCGCACTCTTGGCAACGGGCCTGACTTCGTGTACGGGCGACTTCGACAATATCAACACCAGCAAAGACAAACCCACCCCCGAAGACGTGGACCGCGACAACGCATGGGCGGCGTTCATCCAAACCATGCAGCGTAACGTCTTCGCCGAGGGCGCCAACGCCTACCAGCTGGCCGACAACCTGCTGGGCGACAGCTATGCCGGATATTTCGGGCAGGCGCAGGACTGGGACAGCGGCAGCAACTCGACCTGCTACGCCTTTCCCACGGCCAAATGGAAGGACGAACCCTACAAGCAGGCCTACAACAACGTGATGAGTTCGTGGAACATCCTGCGCCAGAAAGTCGATTCCGCATCGGTGGTCTTCGCGCTGGGAGAGGTGGTCAAGGTGCAGGCCATGCACCGTGTGACCGACATCTACGGTCCGCTGCCCTACACCGCCTTCGGCAAAATGTCGAGCGGCCTGCCCTACGACTCGCAGGAGACCGTCTACCGCACCTTCATCAAGGAACTGGACCATGCGCTGAAAACGCTCAAGGCCGCATACGAAGCCGATTCGGGCGCGAAGCCCATCGCCGACTTCGACGTGGTGTTCGATTCGGATCTGGAAAAGTGGATCCGCTTCGCCAACTCGCTCAAGCTGCGTCTTGCGATGCGTATCGTCTATACGGATTTCACCACCGACGACGGTCGTACCCCGCAGCAGCTGGCCGAGGAGGCCGTCAGCTCGGAGCTGGGCGTGATCGAGGACAACTCCGGCAATGCCATGTATACGGGCTTCGGCAAGGACGGCAACCCCTTCTACGTCTGCTTCTTCAGCTATAAGTCGGGTGCGGGCGACCACCGCGTCGCCGCCGATATCGCGTCGTTCATGAACGGTTACGCCGATCCCCGTCGTGCGAGCTATTTCAACGAGTCGGCTTTCGCCGCAGGCGGCTATGCCGGTCTTCGCAACGGCATTCAGATTCCCGACGATGAGCGAATCAACAACTTCTCGCGCTATAACGTGACGGCGTCGACCTCGCTGATGTGGATGAACGCTTCGGAGGTGGCCTTCCTGCGCGCCGAGGGCGCTTTGCGCGGCTGGGCGATGGGCGGCGACGCGCGGAGCTTCTACGAGGAGGGTATCCGGCTCTCGTTCGAGCGTTGCGGCGTCGCGGATCAGCTGACGGCCTATATGGCTTCGACGGCGCTTCCGGGCAGCTATGAAGACCCGGCATTCGGCTATAGCTGTTCGAACCAGTCGACGGTCACGATTCCTTGGAACGACGGGGCGGCTTTCGAAGAGAACCTCGAACGCATCATCACCCAGAAGTGGATCGCCAACTTCCCGCTGGGTACCGAAGCGTGGGCCGATTACCGTCGTACGGGCTATCCGCGTCTGTTCCCGGTGGTGGTCAACAACAATCCCGACATCACCAATCTGCAGCTGGGCGCCCGTCGTATGACCTATCCGCTGGAGGAGTACGAGGCGAACGGCGAAACGATCCGGGCCGCCGTGGATCAGTGGCTGGGCGGTCAGGACAAAATGTCCACCCGTCTGTGGTGGGATTGCAATCCCCGGATTCGCTAACCTATAAAACCGTCAAACTATGAAAATCAACATCAAAAGATATTTCCTGCCCCTTGCAGCCGTGCTTTTCATGGCCGGCTGCCACGAGGCCGTCGAGCCAGAGGCGATCGACGTGAACTATTCGTCATTCGAGGAGACGAATCCCGAATTGTATGCCCGGTACATGCAGGCGCTCCGGGAGTACAAGGCCGGTTCGCACAAGGCGGTGTTCGTTACGATGACTGTTCCCGAAAACGGCGCCGCGACGACCCATCGCACGCAGCATTTCACGGCGATACCCGACAGCGTCGACTTCATCGTGGTGAACCCGGTTCCGGCCGTGCTCTGCCAGACGCTTGTCGATGAAATCCGGAAAGTGCATGAGAAGGGGACCCGCGTCCTCTTCAATATCGACCTGCAGACATTCGAAAACGACTGGACGCAGGTGCTGAAGGCGGACCCCACGCTCAGCGAGGAAGATGCGCTGGCTTATCTCGACGGCCGTGTCGGCGAGCAGATCGCGCTGGTAGACCGCTGGGGCTACGACGGCTTCATCTTCACCTACACGGGCAAGGCCGTAGGCAGCATGCAGGACGAGGCGCTGGCCGTCTATACGGCCCGTCAGGAAGCGCTCTTCGCGCCGATCCGCGCTTGGCACGAGGCTCATCCCTCGCATGCGCTCGTCTTCCGCGGCTTCACCGGAGCCGTTACGGAGGCGAATATGCCGTTGCTGGACGAGTGCGCCTACATCATCCTGCCGACCAATGACGTGAAGACGCTCGACGAGATGTCGTTCTCGGCTCTTACCGCAGTCAGCGTTGCCGGCGTGCCGGCCGACCGTCTGATCGTGACGGCCCAGACCACCCGTCCCGGCGACGACAAGAAGGAGTTCGGTTATACCGGCATGGTCGATGCCTTCGGCGATACGGTCGAGGCGATCGAGGCTTGGGCCGGATGGGTGACGCTCCCTTCGCCGGGCTATACCCGTGCAGGGCTGCTGATCGAGGATGTCCAGTACGACTATTACAACCCCGCCAAGGTGTGGGCCAAGACCCGCGAGGCGATCGGCATTATGAACCCCTCCATCTAAAAACTGACAGCCATGAAATACAACAAATGCTTATTGGTTCTCTCGGCGCTCGCCGCAGTCGCTTTCACCGGCTGCAAGAACGAGGATGTCGAGAAGCATCGTTTCGATAACAAGTTCTATATCACCTCGACCATTCTGTCCGACGACCTGCTGATCAAGAGCGACACGCCGGGATATACCAAGACGATCGAGTCGCGTCTGGCCAAGCCTGCCGCGCAGCAGGTCGCCGTGACGATCGGGGCCGATCCGTCGCAGGTAGCCGCCTACAACATGATCTATGGCGACAACGCCGTGGCGCTTCCCGCCGAATGCTACGAACTCTCTTCCAACCGGATCGACATTGCGGCCGGTCAGGTGAGCGGCGACGCGATAGAGATCGTGTTCAAGGACATCAATACGCTCGACGGCAGCCTGCGTTACGTGCTGCCCGTGACGGTCACTTCGTGCAATGGCGTGGATCTGCTCGACAGCCGCAGTACGGTCTACTTCGTGGCCCGTCAGGGTGCGATGATCAACGTGGTGGCCAATATCGCGTGGATGAACTTCCCGGTCAGCTGGTCGGCCGACGCCAAACCGCTCGTCAGCGGCATGAAGCAGGTCACCATCGAGGCCCTGCTGCGCAGCGCCGACTGGACCGACGGCCGCGGCGACGCCCTCAGCTCGGTATTCGGTATCGAAGGCAACTTCCTCGTGCGCATCGGCGACGCCGACCGTCCGCGCGACCAGCTCCAGCTGGCGACGGGATCGGCCAACGGCGGCAACTGGCCCGCAGCCAATGCCGCTCCGGGGCTTCCGGTCAATGAGTGGGTGCATATCGCCGTGGTTTGGGACGCCGTAAACGGCGAGCGTATCTATTACCAGAACGGCAAGCAGGTGGCCTACTCCAATCAGAAGATGAGCGGATCGGTTACGCTGACCAGCAACTGTTACGTCGGCAAGTCGTACAACGAGGAGCGTTACATCCCCGGAGAGATTTCCGAGCTGCGCGTTTGGAGCGTGGCCCGTACGCCGGAGCAGATCGCCGGCAACATGTACGGTGTCAGCCCCGAAAGCGAGGGGCTGGTGGCCTACTGGAAATTCAACGAGGGTTCCGGTTCGACGATCATCGACCATGCGAACGGCACGAATCTCTCTGCCGTGGGCGGCACGCCGACTTGGATTCCCGTAACTCTTCCTGAAGTAAAATAACCAATAACAGCTATTACGCATGAAAACGAGATATTTCAAATCCGGTATTCTCGCCGCAGCCTTGCTCTACTCTGCTGCGTTCGTCTCCTGCACGGACGATGTCACGGTCGGCGAATGGGACGGCGCCGGCTCGATCGAAACGGGCCTCAATGAAACGGGCGCCGTGCTGCAGGACCTCAACTCCGGGAAGTCGAACACCACCGTCGAATTGTGGAAGGAGACCTACACCGCCGAGCTGCGTCTGGTGTTGACCAAAGCCCCCGCCGAGGGGTTCACGGCTAGGGCCAAGTTCGATACCTCCTATGACGCGGGGCAGTACAACAAGGCCAACGGTACGGATTATACGCTTTATCCGGCTGACAAGGTGACTTTTGCCAACGACGGTCTCTTTGCCGCCGCGGGCCGCAATGTCGAACTTACGGTCGAAATGACCGTCGAGGCAGCCGAAGGGCTTGCAGCCGGCCGGGGATATCTGATCCCTGTAGCTCTCGAAGCCGACGGCGTGATCCTCAAGGAGAGCCATTGTTTCTACGTGGTGAAGGATATGACCTCGATGCCTACCTGTTACAAGGGCGACGACCTGCCGAAGGGCTTCCTGTTCTTCGAGGTCAACGACGTCAATCCGCTCAACGCCCTGACGTTCGAACTCGAAGACGGCCGCCTGCTGTGGGATGTGGTCTGTCTCTTTTCGGGCAACATCAACCATCATGCGGACCGCAACGCTCCGTTCCTGAGCCTCAATCCGCAGACCCAGTACTGGATGGATAACAACGAAGCCTTCATCCAGCCGCTGCGCAAGCGCGGTATCAAGGTGATCATGTTCGTGCTGGGCAACCACGACCAGTCGGGTGTGGCGCAACTTTCCGACTACGGATGCCAGATGTTCGCCAAGGAGTTGGCCACGTTCTGCGAAACATACAATATCGACGGCGTATGCTTCGACGACGAGTATTCGAACGCTCCCGATCTTTCGAATCCCTACTATGCTTCGCGCAGCTCGGCGCGGGCGGCCCGTCTGGCCTACGAATCGAAGAAGGCGATGCCCGACAAGCTTGTCGTTGCCTATTGCTACTCTAGCTTCAATATCAGCGGCTGGCCGACCGAGATCGAGGGACAGGACATTGCGGAGTGGGTCGATATCGCCGTGGGCGATTACGGTTGGTCTACCTCGCCCATGGGCAATATGACCCAGAAGCAGTGCTCGGCCATCTCGATGGAGTTCAACCGCGGTACGGGCGGCAACTTCACCAGCGTTGTCGCCGAGAGAATGCTCGACCCGACGACCGGCAAGGGCTGGTTCATGGGCTTCGCGCCCGACCCGTTGAAGAATACCAACGGCAGGGTGAATAAGAATGCTTGGCGCAATATTTTCGTCAACCGGCTGAACAAAGGTCCCGAAACTCTCTACGGATCGCCGCTCAAGGAGCCGGAGCACTTCTACAAGTTCGCCGACACCACGCGCTATAATTATCCTGAGGACCTGCCGGATACCTATTCGCGTCCGGCGCAGCCTGAGTGGCCGAACTATTGATTCGATTCCGCCTTGCGGGCGGGGTGCGGCCCTGCCTGCGAGGCGATATTAACCGAAAAACAGTAAACGATGAAAAACATGTATAAATATGCACTGCTTTTCGCCCTCGCGGGCGGTGCAGCGCTCTTCACCGGCTGCCGCGCCGACGAGGAGGTCGATCTGGCGGGCTACCCCGAAACGCCGGTCGGCGCAACGATCTCCGGTACTACGGACCGGGTGGCGACTTTCGCGGGAACTTACGATAATGAAGGCGTGCTGAATCTCGCCGGTTCGCTTTCGGGCGAGTATACCATTGCCCTTGCGCAGGCCAGCCCCGAAGAGACGGTCGTTCGCGTAGAACCTATTATCACCAATGTACCGGCCGAGCTGGTCGAGATCAGCGCGCGCGAGCTGGTGATTCCCGCCGGCAGCACTACGGCGGCAGTCTCGGTAAGGATGATCGAGGAGAACTACGACTTCATGGAGAATGTGTTCGGGCCTGTGACCTACGAGCTGGGCGTGCGTGTGGTCGAAGCGCGCGGTTCGCAGGTTCCCGTGGTGGACGGCGAGGCGAAGATGGTGATCGAAAAGGCTGCCTATGTCGCTGTCGCGTCGCTCGTGGGCGTCGAGGGCAATGCCGTGACTTTCAAACGCAACTTCATCGACGGTGCGATCGTCAACGAAGATCCGATAACATATGACGTGAAGGTCGTGGTGGACCGTCCCGTGCTGGAGGATACGAAGTTCGTCGTGAAATCGGCGGGCATTCCCGAAGGATTTGTCGACGACGAGCGCTTTACGCCCGCTGCCGAGGTGACGATTCCGGCCGGGGCGAAAGAGTCGGACGCAACGACGTGGTCGGTGACGGACGACTTCCTCGAAGCGGACGAAGAACTCGGCACTTTCCCGGTGCAGCTCACGGCCGAGCTGGTCGGCGATACCGCCGGGGCCGCCGTCGATCCGGAGGATGCCGGCGTTGCGATTTCGATCGTGAAGAAGTCCGATCTCCTGACTTTCCTGTCCGCGGCCGATCCGTCGTGGAAGAAGTATCCGACGAGCGGATGGACCGTGCAAACCAACGGCAGCTCAAGTTCGAATGCTAATACCGCTCTTTGGGACGGAGATTCGTATTCCGATATTTATCTTTGGAGAGATTCCTCGCTCGAACTTACGATCGACATGAAGACCTTGCAGTGGGTCGCCGGTTTTGATATTCAGGCTTTTAGTATCGACTATTTGGGCGAGTACTTCGAGCTTTCTACGTCGGAAGACGGGGAGAACTGGACGCCGCACGGAGAGCTCCGGCAGGCCGAGGCTCCCAACAGAGGCTATGGCGCAACCAACTACGTTCAGTTGCTCAAACCCTGCAACGCCCGCTATGTCAAGTGGGTCGGCATGAAGGGCAGCACTGCGCTTAGCATCAATGAGTTGTATATCTATGGTCGGAACGAATAACCGCTATCCGGTCCGAATGTTAACGGAGGCTCCCCGCAGAAATGCGGGGAGCTTTTTTTCGGTCTTGACTTTTGTCGGCGGAGGTCCGTCGTCCGGCAATCAGGTCGGTTTGACACTTTTGTAGCCAAAATTCATCATTTTGTGCATTTTTTCGTCCGAAAGGTAGCTTTTCAGCGGGAAAGAGCGTATATTCGCTGCGCTGAAATTGTTTTGTCGATAATGCTGGAGAGAATTCAATATGCGCTGTTCGTGCTGCTCTTCGT
>OLWK01001283.1_pt1 | contig 11570 bp, 10 predicted proteins | sample 1674141 | NCBI WGS metagenome assembly OLWK01 (sample SAMEA103958148, study PRJEB25191) | human gut metagenome | reverse complement strand
AATGCCTGAAAAACCACAGCCAAACCACGCAAAAGATGTGAACGATGGTCGGTAAGCAAAAAAATGCGTAACTTTGCGGAGAATAAACGGAGGCGAGCAAGCCCGTTTGCATTTATGAGAAGCGACAACAGAAAGATACGACTCTTATCGGCGGCCATGTCCATTGTTGCAATGGTCGTGGTTCTATGCGGCTGCGGTGGCAGGGAGAACGGACGCCCGGTGCTGACCGTGAGCATCGAGCCTCAGCGAGCTTTATTGGAAGACATCGTAGGCGACCGCTTTGAGGTGCAGACCTTGCTGACGTCCGGAGCTAATCCGGAAACCTTCGAGCCGACAATGCGTGCACGTATGGATGTGGACAAGTCCAAGGCGTACTTCATCATTGGCGGTATGCCTTTCGAAACCACATTGGCTTCGACGCTTCCGTCTACGGTGCGTCTTGTCGATTGTGCCAAAGGTATTGCGTTGATATACAATACGCATGACCATGGCGAAGGTCACGAACATATCGCCGATCCGCATACGTGGTCTTCGGTGCGCAATACCCGTGTCATTGCTCGCAATATGTACGAAGCAGTCGTGTCCATAGATGCTGGAGGCAAGGAATACTACCGGAGCAGGTATGAGGCACTTGTGCATAGGCTTGATTCGATTGACCGCGTTTGGAACGAAAAGCTGAAGTCGGCACCGACGCGCGCCTTTGCCATTTGGCATCCGTCATTGAGCTACTTTGCACGCGATTATGGCCTGCGACAAATATCCGTCGGCTTTGAAAATAAGGAAATGCCGCCGACGGCAATGGCACAAGTTGCCATCGAGGCACGCGAGGCCGGAGTGCGCGTGCTGTTTTTCCAGCGCGAGTATGATTCGCGCCAGGCCCAAAGCATGAACCAAATGCTTGGAGCCCGTATTGTAACCATCAATCCATTGGACTATGATTGGGAAGGACAATTATCAGCTGTCGTCGAAGCCTTGTGCCGCTGAGGGCGGGGCGCTGTTGTCGCTGTCCGGTGTAGGTATGAGCTGGGACGGACGCGATGTGCTGCGCAATGTCGGCTTCGATGTGTACCAAGGTGATTTTATTGCCATCACCGGACCCAACGGCGGTGGTAAGACCACATTGTTGCGCATTATGTTAGGACTGTTGCGACCCACGCGTGGCACGGTGACGCGCGACCGCGATGTTCGTGTCGGCTATCTGCCGCAAAAAAATATGATAGATTCACATTTTCCCATAAGTGTGCACGAGGTCATCAGCTCCGGACTCTTGGCTTTGGATATGGACAAAGTTGAGCGCCGGAGGTTGTACGACGAGACCATCCGCCGCGTCGGACTTGAAGCGCATGCCGACCAGCCTATTGGTCAGCTTTCGGGCGGCCAGTTGCAGCGTGCGCTTCTGGGACGTGCCATCATTTCTCATCCGCGGCTATTGGTGATGGACGAGCCTTTGAGCTATATAGATAAGCATTTTGAGGCCCAACTCTACGATTTGATGCGCGAATTGGCTCGTGATACAACTATTGTGCTTGTGTCGCATGAGATGACCACCATCGCCGGGATGGCCAATCGGCATTTCATCATAGATGTCGAGCTGCATGAGTGCTCTGCACCGCATCACTACATACATAGCGATTGCGACGAATAGTATCGCGGTATTTTATCCGGATATTGATAGTTTGTTTATATTGTCTCGGGGCCGCGGTATTGGCCTTTGTGGCGAGTGGTGTGCCCGTACATCACGGCGTGTGCCGGGCAGCGATGGTAGCAGGCCAGACACATCGCGCAATTGTTTCCCCAGAGAGGCTTCCCGTCTTTCATCGAAATGTTATACATGGGACATGTGCGCATACATGTTCCGCATCCCGTGCATGCGTCCGAGACGGCAAAGCGTTGCGGCTTGACCCCGTTGTGCTTGAAACTCGGATATATGACCGAGGTCTTCAGCCGGGCAAAGCGTCCGCGCGTAACCATATCGCGAGGCGTTGCGGATAGGTCGTCCTGCATTATGGCTGCGGCTATGATTGCTATGTGTGCGGGGGCTGCGGCGATTTTGGCACGCTGTAATTCGTCGCTGTCGACATCGAAGCCCGGGAGACATACGTATGTATTGGGCATTTGAACGGTATATGCCGACCGGGGCGTCCATTTGCAATCGGATACGAGGCTGCGCCACATTTTGGCCGCATTGCCGGCATCGTCGCCGCAGGTAGCCACCATGTAATGCGGTACTTCGGACGCTCCGTCAATCACGGCATGGCGCATAAAGTCGACGACTATCGGCGGTACGCCCCAACTATATATCGGGAACATCCATACAATACGCGATGATGCGGCGACGTGACTGATTGATTCGTCGCGCCGTCGCGGAGATATGTCAAATGCTTTGTCTCCCAGTGCTTTGGCTAATAGCTCGGCGCAGTACCGCGTATTACCCGTGCCGCTGAAGTATAATATCATAATATATGCGTATCGGTTGAATGTTGTGCTAAAGATGCAAGTCCATGTGTCCTAATATCTTCCGGAATGGGCAACATTCATCACCTCAGCGTATGGTGACTTGAGTGGCCCCGAAACCGTATTTTTGGAATGAAGCATCTTGGACATCCTGTCCGCGGTAGCGGTGTCCCAGTTCTTTGATGAGCGCTTGGCGCAACTTGCCTTCGCCTTTGCCGTGGATGAATATTATGCGGCGCCCGTGGCGGCGTAGATTGGCATCCATGACACGACGGAAAGTGTCCACTTGATAGTTGAGAATATCGGCGGGCGACATTCCGGCGGTGGTGTCCAGCAGGCTGTCTATATGCAGATCCACCTCCAGCGGGTCGGCATCATTATCTTCCGTTTGAGCTATCGGACGCCGGCGCACCGGACGGCGGTCGGCACGTTTTTTGTCCTCGAGGGCGCGCCGCAGTGCCTTGGCTGTATCGTCGGCACGTTTGGCGGCATTGTCTGCCGGAACATCATTGGAGACCAGCGCTGTTGCCAATACCGGAGTGTCGAAGTACTCGTTGGGTCTGAAGCAATGTACCTTGAAAAACTTGGTGGTGTCTACATTAATGCAAACGTCCAATGGCGTCTTGGGCCGGAACGTTCGGCCTTGTTTGTACGCCAGAGCCTGAAAACGTATATGGTCCAGAACCGAAACGTCTTCGGACGTGTGTTCGCCTATGAGCAATTGGATGTTAGGTTCGACGGTGCCGGCGTATATCGTGTTCCAAACGTCTTCGCCGTCGCGTTGTGCCATCAGGACAAAATCGAGATAGAAGTTAGAGTCATTTATGAGATAGCAGTCGTATCCCGAGGCGCCGATGTGTCGGAGGTCGCCGGCTTCCCAGCCCAGGACGATGTTCAGGTTGTCGCCGCCGGGTGTCTCTATAGCCGCTTCTGACGGAATTGCGGGCTGCGTTGTGTGCGTTGTTTGTGCCTGTGCCGGTTGAGCTTGTTTGGACGGTTGCGGCGTCTCGATTGCGGCGCCCATGCGTGTGTTTTGGTCTGTGGATACCGCCACGCATTCGCGCAGCAGCACCGGTGTTTCAAAGCCGTCGTCGTCTACCACGGCAATATTTCCTTCGATGCGCACTATGCGGCCACCGCCTACGGCGTTGAGGTAGCGCACAGTATCTCCTACTTTTGCCATAATTGTCTGTGTGTTTCTTTTTTTCTTTGGTGCAAAAGTACGGAAATTCCGACAAAGGGACAAGCACTCGGCGGATATGAGATATGGGACGGTGAGGTGTGGCCGGTGGCCGAGACAATGTTCGACACCAATAATGCGGGTCTTGGTGTTGTTAAGCCTCGGTATTCCGATTGTGAAACGCTACGGAAGATGGTTTGACCGGATATGATTCATCTGAATACAAAAAAGGAAATAGGCGACTTTCGCAAGCTGCCTATTTCCTAAAACCTATGATTCACTTATTATTGTACTTAGATGCTATATTGGATAGATGTCTATAGTTTAGTTCTCTTTTCTTGACAACGCAAAGGTATCAAAAAATATTCAAGCAATTAATGATATAAACTATAATTATGAATTGTTAACACTAATTTGCAATAAGGCGTGTCAACTATCTTTACGAAGTCCTGACGGTGCATATGTCTCGTCGTGGACAAAGTATAATGTAACTGTCTAAAGTATACCGTAACTTTTCTAAAATTTAACAGTTTATATAGTCCGCCTATAGTAAAAAAGGAGTACCTTTGTACTCCTCAAAGGGGATGCCTTTCTCCATGCCTTTTAAAGCAGAACTTATTAAACCAGATTGATTTATATAATAACATCAACCAAATACTAATCAATAAACAAATCGTATGAAAAAATTTTTACTCAGCCTTGCTGCTGTAGTCCTCGTTGGCGCTTCAGCCCTCGCCAAGGAGTACACAATCACGATGTCAGAAGTGACAACGTTTAACGCAGACAAGACATCGTTTACTGCCGAAGGATTTACATTCCAGGCAGCCAAAAACAATGGTTCGTCTGCCCCTACGTACAATGCGAAAGGGGGTGACTACCGCATATATGCGAAAGGTTCTTTGACAATCACGGCACCCGCAGGTGTCAATATGACCAATGTGTCCGTGACAATTTCCGAAGCTGGCAAAAAACGCCAAACTAATATAACCGCTTCTGACGGTGCTGTAACAGAGGCTACCGGATCTTTTGCATGGGCAGGTTCTGTTAACGAGCTGAAACTCACAGTGGGAGATAAGTGTACGCTGGGTACAGACCCCGAAACAAAAGCCGGTCAGTTCTGCTTCACTGATATCACCATCACGACAGATGAAGGTGCCGGTCCTGAGAAGACCGATGCAGGCTTGGTCTTCGCCAGCGAGACCATCAACGCTACTCTCGGCGAAGCTGTTCCCGCAAACGCACTCACCAAGGATACTGATGCAGCCGTCGTATACACTTCCAGCAACGTAGAAGTTGCTACCGTAGACGCTGCTACCGGCGAGGTTACACTCGTTGCAGCCGGCACAACCACTATCAAGGCCGCTACTGAAGCTACAGAAACATACGAAGCCGGCGAAGCCACTTATACACTCACCGTAATGGACAAAGCCGAAATCGTTTACGAAAACGATGGCAAGACCGAAGCCAGCGGCTTCACTTTCGAAGTCGTTGAAGGCGAAAATCCCTGGCAGTTCTCGAGTTACGGTATGACCGGCAATGCATTTAAGATTGCCGGTAAAACAGCTGACGCATACGCAGTTTCGCCCGTATTCGATCTGACTAATCGTATCAAACCCATATCGATTACGCAGACATTTGCATATAACTACATCACAGTAGCACAGGTCCCCGAGTACTTCACAATCGCAGTACGCGAAGAAGGTGCAACCGAATGGACCGTGCTGACCGCCGCTCCCGCTCCCAAGGCAATGAACGACAAAAAATGGACATACGTGGACGACTATGCCATTGACCTCGGTGCATACGAAGGCAAGAAGATACAGATAGGTTACCACTACGTAGCTGACGGTACCGTATGCGGTGGCTGGCAGATTAAGAACATCCTCGTAAAGGGCAAAAAGTCTTCCGCCGTATCCGACATCACAGTAGAGGACTCCGATGCTCCCGTGGTGTACTACAATATGCAAGGCGTACGTGTAGCCAATCCCGCCAACGGTCTTTATATCCGTGTACAGGGCAAGAAGGCCACCAAAGTACTTGTTCGCTGATAGCAGCTATAGGCTGATAGCCAAACAATAGCAGCGGGCCGCATCCCAGAATGGATGCGGCCCGCTGTCGTATTGTATCGGTGGGCTCTCGTCTTATTGCCGCAGCGATGCTACGGCAGACTCGTATGCGGCGAGTGTATGTGCTTTGGATATGGCCTTGAGTGCGCGGCACTCGGACGAAAAGGCTGTCGCATATTCCCAGTAAGGCTTGACGTGCGTCAGGATTTGGGATGCGCCGCAGTATCGTGTGCCGGCCTCGACATATACGGCATCGAGCAGCATGATGAAGGCTCGACGTTGTTGAGCCTCGTCATACTTCCGACCTTGACTGATTTCGACGGCGAGGGTGGGGCGGCCTAAGAGGCCGCGGCCGACCATGATGCCGTATAGCGACGGGAAACGCGTGGACAGAGTCTTGGCCTGCTCCGGTGTGCGAATGTCACCGTTGTAGACGACACGGTGAGTGGTTGCTTCTGTAATTAGGGCAAAGGCGTCAGTGTCGGCTGTGCCGCCGTATTGCATCTTGGCTGTGCGCGGATGCACGCACAGATGGTGCAGCGGCATATCGTTGATGACCGGCATTGCGGCACGCCATTGCTCCGGGTCGTCTATGCCCAATCGCATTTTGATCGAAAAAGATATTCCGGCGTATCTGTCTGAGATGTCTTTGGCTACAGACTCCAACAGCGGTATATCGGCGATGACGGCGGCGCCGCGTCCGTGCCGCACTTGAGGCACAAAGGGGCATCCCATATTCAGATCTATAGCCTTGTATCCGGCATCGGCAAGGCTGTCGCAGAGAGTGCGCAGCTCGGCGATGTCGCGGAATATAACTTGCGGTATGGCGGTGCGGTCCTCGGCGGCATCTCGTAGTGCACGTGCCGCCGGCTTTCCGCTTTCGATGCGTACAAAGGGTGTAAAATATGCGTCAATGCCGCCGCACAGCCCGGCATGGGCACGTCGCCACAGGGCGGTGGTATAACCTTGTAAGGGAGCAGCGTATATTACCATCAACGTGCAAATTCGAGTGGCATTGCTTTGCCGTGGCGGCTGCCGTTGAGCCATGTGTCGATGATGCGGTAACGGAGTGTCCGACCATCCAGAGGTGTCCAGGCGCATCGTGAAACGACGTCCGCATCGTGCACGGTGTAGGGTGTGACGCGGCGTATGCGTGCAATGTCTGCGTACATTCCCGGAGCGATGACGCCGCGCCGCTGTATGCCGTAGAGCTGCGCCGGATTGTGACACATCAGTCGTACTACTGTTGTCGGGCCAAAGAGCCCGAGCATGGCCGCGACTGAGTATTGCACCATCGGGGCTCCGGAAGCGGCATGTAATGCCCCGCCGGATTTTTCGGATAGGAGGTGCGGTGCATGATCGGTGGCTATGATGTCTATGCGTCCATCGACGACGGCGCGGCGCAGAGCTTCGCGGTCGGCGGCGGTTTTGACGGCCGGATTCATCTTCATACGCGGGTTGTCGCCGTCTTCCTCGGCGCACCACAGCAGGTGATGCGGTGATACTTCGGCGGTGATGCGTTTGGACGGTGACAGCGGTTCGTTCGAGAGTAGTGCCGCCTCATCGGCGGTGGAGACGTGTGCGATATGTAGTCGAGTGCCGTATTGTCGGGCAAGTGCGATGGCGCGTTCGGTGGCACGTAGGCAGGCTTCGGCCGGACGTATTTTGCTGTGTACTCGCACCGGGACTTCGGCGTTGCCGTAGATTGCCGATATGATTGCTCGATTTTCGGCGATAATTTTTTCGTCTTCGGCATGTACTACGATGATGACGTCCATCGATGCCGCCAAGTCAAAGATCCGGCGCAGGTCATCGTCTTTGTCCACGAGCATATTACCGGTGGATGAGCCCATGAAAAGCTTTATGCCGGGAATGATGCGGTAGTCTGCATGTGCCAACTCGTCGAAGTTGGAGGTGCCCGCTGCGCCTATAAAGAAGGCGTAATTGGCCTTGGCGACTTCGGCGGCACGTTCCATCTTGGCGTGCACCAAGGCCATCGTGGTGGTCTGCGGCACCGTATTGGGCATATCCAATATCGAGGTGACACCTCCGGCGCGTGCGGCTGTGGTTTCGGAGGCAATGTCGCCCTTGTGTGTCAGTCCCGGGTCGCGAGTGTGCACATGGCAGTCTATGGCGCCGGGTGTGAGAAGGTCGCCGTAGCAGTCTACGCATTCTTGCGCTGTCATTTCCGGGGGCGGGGCGCCTGTACCGGTGGCGGCGATGGTGTCCCCGTCTATAAACACGTATGCCGGAGTCCCCTCCGGGGCTCCGGCAACGGTTGCATTATATAATAATGTTGTCATTGCCGTGCAGCGGCGTGACGTTTCTTGATACGGCCGGTGGCACCCCACCATTTGAGCTTGATGACGCCGAAAAGGGCTTCGCCGAAAATCCCGGAGCTCATCTTGGATGTTCCGAGAACACGGTTGACAAAGACGATAGGTACTTCGGTGATGCGAAATCCCAAAACGTGTGCCGTATACTTCATCTCGATTTGGAAGGCGTAGCCTTTGAAGTGTATCGCGTCCAGGTTCATAGCACGCAGCACGTCTGCTCGGTAGCATACAAATCCGGCGGTGGTGTCGCGCACGTGCAGTCCGGTGACTATGCGCACATACTTGGAGGCGTAATAGGACATGAGCACGCGTCCCATAGGCCAATTGACAACGTTGACCCCGGTGAGGTATCGCGAACCGACGGCGACATCGCCCTGCCCGCTTACCAAGGCTTGGCGCAGTCGCGGCAAATCCTTGGGGTTATGCGAAAAGTCGGCGTCCATTTCGCATATGTACTCGTATCCATGAGCCAAACCCCAACGGAAGCCTTCGATATAGGCCGTACCAAGACCGAGTTTGCCCGCGCGTTCTATGATGTCTACACGCCCGGGGTGCTGCGCCATTTTTTCGCGCACGATGGCGGCGGTGCCGTCGGGCGAGTTGTCGTCAATCACGAGGATGTCGAAAGGCGTGTCGAGAGCCAGTACGGCATCTATGATGGCGGCTGCATTTTCCTTCTCGTTATACATGGGGATGATTACGAGAGTGTCTGCTTTGGCTTGTGTGGTCATCTTGTTGTGTTATGGTGTTGTATGATGGTGCGGACTGTAGGCCGGGTATGGGTGTCGCGCAAGGGGCGGCGGATGTTGTCCCAGATGTTATTTTTTGTCCTCTTGAGCCTTGTTGTAGGCCTCGTTGAGAGCCTTGACAACTTCGTCGGTGATGTCGAGTGCCGGATTGAAGTACAGGCCGGCGGCGCGGTCGAGTATTGCGTCGTATTTCTTGGTCTTGTTGTATTCAATCAGGAAGTTGTCTATATAGTCGCTGGCGGCTTTGGTGAGCTCGTTGATACGGCGGTTGTCCTTGTCGGCGCGAGCAGCATAGCGGGTCTGAAGGCTGCGGTCAAGGTTCTGCAGTTCCTTAATATCGGCGTTGTAGCTGGCTTCGCTGAGGTATCCGTTGTTTTTGGCTTTTTCCTGAATGGCATTTTGCTTGCTTTGGAGTTGTGCACCCAGTTCGTTTTGGTACTGCTGCAATGCCATGGCTATCTGGTGGCATTCGTCCATGGTGTGGCGTGCGTAGTCAAACTTGACAAGCAGCGAATCGCGGTCGATGTATCGTATATTGGTGGTGGCGGCAAAGGATTCTGCCTTGACTTTCTTGACGGGGGTGACTGTGAGCGAGTCGCTCTTGGTGTCGGCTTCGCCATTGCCTCCGCATGCGGTGGTGGCTAATGCAAGTATCGCAACGGCATAAAGGATTTTTCTCATCTTGGGTTTTTAGATTGTTTATATGTGTGATTATTTGGATTCGTTGTCATGCGTGGCGCAGTCCAGGCCTCGGCGGCGCAGGGCTTCGTTGTCGTGTATGTGCGACGACGGGAAGCGCCCTCCGCGGACAAATAATACGCGTATGCCCAGCAGCAGTAATGCCGCCAGCAACAGTATCATTGTCAATATCAGCAGTCGCATAAAGCCTATGTCTTGTGTTTGGATATGCAAATTTAATAAAGTTAGGGCGGAATTTAGCTATATATCAATTTTATTTTGTAATTTAGGGGGCGAAATACGCGCGATTTTAACAATCTTTACAAATGCCATGCACGTAAGACCCGCGAGGTCGGCATAAGTCAATACGAGTTATATACCCAAAATAAATACCATTATGACAATAAAAGATTTGAAACCGGCCGAGGTTTTCGGTATCTTCGACCAAATCACCAAGGTTCCCCGTCCGTCCAAAAAGGAGGGCAAAATCCGTCAGTTCTTACTGGACTTTGCCGGCAAGCACGGCATAGCAGTCAAGACAGACGCTATAGGCAACGTTCTGATGAGCAAACCTGCCACGCCCGGTCACGAACAGGCTCCCGGCATCATACTGCAAGCGCATATGGATATGGTATGCGAGAGCAATGACAAGTCTTTCGACTTCGAAAATAATCCCATCACAACCATCGTCGATGGCGAATGGCTGCATGCCGATGGTACCACTCTGGGCGCAGACAACGGCATCGGTATAGCCGGCGCACTTGCCGCCTTCACGGACGAGAAGCTGGTACACGGACCTATGGAGGCTCTCTTCACGGTAGACGAGGAGACAGGCCTCACGGGAGCGTACAACCTCGGCGATGACATGATACATGGTAGCATCTTGCTCAACCTTGATTCCGAGGACGATGCCCAGATATTTGTGGGTTGCGCCGGCGGCGTGGACACCACTTGCGTGTTCAAGTACAAACGTTCGTTTGCACCTACCGACTTCCATTATTTCAAATTCGACATCAGCAAGGGCCTCGGCGGCCACTCGGGCGGTGACATCCATCTGGGTCGTGCCAACGCCGTACAGTTGCTTGCTCGCTTCCTCTGGACTCTGGGCAAGGAATATGAGCTGTCCTTGTGCGAAATCGACGGTGGCAATCTGCGCAACGCCATTCCGCGTGCCGCCCATGCAGTCTTCGGCGTCAATACGGCCAATAAAGAGAAGGTTGTAGCTGCTTTCAATTGCTACGTAGCCGATGTCAAGAATGAGTACAAAGATCTGGAGCCTACCATCGATTTTACGCTCGACAGTGTGGACCGTCCTGATATGGCTGTGGACGAGGATACGACACGCCGCCTTGTAGACGCCCTGTATTCGGCACCCCACGGAGTGATTTCCATGAGCCGCGACATTGAGGGCTTGGTAGAAACTTCCACCAACTTGGCAAGTGTCAAGATGCGTCCCGACGAGGAAATACTCGTGACCACTTCGCAGCGCTCGTCTGTAGAGTCGCGCAAATGGGGCATTGCACATCGTGTCGAGGCAGTGTTCACTCTTGCCGGTGCCGCCGTGACACACGGAGACGGATACCCCGGATGGGCACCCAACCTTAACTCGCGCATCATGAAGATTGCTTCGGATGCTTACGAGGAACTCTATGGCATCAAGCCTGCCGTCATGGCTATACATGCCGGTCTGGAATGCGGTCTGTTCCTGCAAAAATACCCGCATCTGGATATGGCTTCGTTCGGCCCGACATTGCAGGGCGTGCACTCGCCCAGCGAGCGCATGAACATCCCTGCTGTGGAACGCTTCTGGGGTCAGTTGCGCCGCACCATCGAAAAGGTCGCCGACCTCAAAGATTGATAGTATAGACAAAAAGCATCCGTGCGAGACCTCGTGTCAAACAGCACGGATGTTTTTTTTGTCTTTTGAGTCCTGCGCCTGTTTACGGCGCTCAATACCATTAAGCCCATGAAGCTACATTATTGCGTGCTTGTCTCGGCCGCGGTGGCGTTGTCCTCGCTGTCGGTGCTGTCGGCTATGAGCCCGCGTCACAATACCAAAGGTACACATTCCAAGAGTACGAAAACCAAGACTACGACTGCCATCGCC
>OLWK01001282.1_pt1 | contig 11582 bp, 7 predicted proteins | sample 1674141 | NCBI WGS metagenome assembly OLWK01 (sample SAMEA103958148, study PRJEB25191) | human gut metagenome | reverse complement strand
CTCGCCCACCATGAAGAATGTCGCCTTGATGTTGTACTTCCTCAGTGTCTCCAGGATGAATGGAGTCGATTCTGGGATAGGACCATCATCAAAGGTGAGATAGACGGAATGCTCCTTCGGATTCATTCGCCAGATGGCCTTCGGATAAAGCCATCTGAGCCATTTGGCTGGTTGCTCTATAAACATTTCGGGTTGATATTATCGGTTATCATAAAATTATAGGGCAGTGTTGGGCTGCCCTATAATCTACATATTCTTATTGTTTTCAATCTAGATGCTTGAATGCCAAACTTACTTTATTCGCCTGCGCCGCTAGGCATCTGACCGCCACGTCCACGATACAAGGTGTAGAGGTGGTTGAGCTGCTCTTCGTACTTCTTGGCAGTCTTCAAATCTACCATGCTTGCTACCTCGCAGATGCTCTGCATGATCATAATCTGACGGATGCAGTCGCTTTGTGCTTGAGAGAAGCGGTTGGCATCGAGCGACAAGTAGTAAGAGAGATACTGGCTGGCATTCTTCCAGGTTGCACTCACATACTCCTTAGCCTTTGCCATATTGCCTGCCATCGCATAGCCACGAGCCATGTCGAGACCGCCACTCATATAGTTGACGGTGACATTGTATGCTGGAATCTCCACGTAAGCTTTGTTCAAGATGTTGAGAGCCTTCTTCTTTTTGTTCTCGGCAATCAACTGGAGGGCTGTCTGAGCCAACAAGCGGCGGTGGGTATAGCACATGCGCATGGTGGTCTCGTCGATGTAGAGTCCCTTCTGCTTCAAGTTACCAAACTTGAATCGTGTCATGATGTTATGATATGCCTTCTCCGTATCGAAGTTCTTGGCACCAGGTTTGTTGGTGGTGAATGGAGTGATACGGTTGGCAAGACCTTCCTGTACGAAGTTGTCACCCAAGTTCATGTAGTTGTCTTCACCTACGGTCAAGGCTACATAGAGAGGGCGAGTCCAGTTGCACTGTGCCAACATCTCCAGCATCATCAAGTCGCCCTTGTAGAGCGCACTCTTGCCCTTCAGTGAGATGACCATCTTGTCTGGGATGGTATCAGAAGCCATCATCATGCCACTCTTCTTCACAGCCTCCTTGTCGATGGTGAGGTAGAGGGTGTCGGTAGGGATGACGTGCATATCAGGGTTCTTGCTGCGTACCCAGTACTTCAAGACGTTCTTCAACTCGAATGGCTCATCGCCAAACTGCTTCTTGGCAGTCTCTGGGCTCTCCTTGTAGAAGTCGAGAATCTGCTGCTTAGCCTCAGGCTCCACGGATACGTACTCATTGGTACCTGAGCAGAAGTCGAGACGTGGCCAAGAGATTGGCACAGATGGAGAGTCGTAAGCAGGACGCTTCATCTGGTCGATGTACCAGTCGGTCTGGAGGTAGCTCAAGTTGCAGACACGGTCGTTGGTTCCTACGCCTTCCACCTCCTGGTTGTACCAGAGTGGGAAGGTATCGTTATCACCATTGGTGAAGATGATAGGATTGCCCTTCTCCTGGAGTGACATCAGATAGTTCTGACCGAAGTCACGGCAAGTGTAACGGTCTGAGCGATCGTGGTCGTCCCATGTCTGAGATACCATCTGGATAGGAACCAAGAGGGCGAGAACAGCCACGATGGCTGCTACGGCTGTACCGCTTACCTTCAACTTCTTCTTCAAGAGGTCGAGGATGGCGAGAACGCCGAGACCGCACCAGATAGCGTATGCATAGAATGAACCGGCGTAAGCATAGTCACGCTCACGTGGCTGCATTGGAGTCTGGTTCAAGTAGATGACGATGGCAAGACCTGTCATGAAGAACAGGAAGAACACTACCCAGAACTGCTGGATGCCGATAGGGAAGATGACCTCTTCCTCCTTGCCATTCTTGACTACCTTGCGCTTGCGAGTGTACCAAGCCTGCCAGAAGAGACCGATGAGGCCGAGAATCAAAGGCATGCAGTAGAACACGTTGTGTCCCTTGTTCTCCTTCAAGTCGTCAGGCAACTTGCTCTGGTCGCCATACATCGCATCATCGATGAATGAGAAACCAGTGATCCAGTTACCATGCTCTGGCTCGCCATTGCCCTGGATGTCGTTCTGGCGACCGGCAAAGTTCCACATGAAGTAACGCCAGTACATGAAGTTACACTGATAGGAGAGGAAGAAGCGGAGGTTGTCGATCTGTGAAGGAACCTTCACCATGATGTTCTCACCGCAACGGTCGTAAGGTACCTCGGTACCATCCACGCCGCCCATCCAGTCCTCGTAAGCCTGTGCGTGAGCAGAGCTATACATACGAGGGAACAACATATTCTGTGCGTACTTGTACTTATTCTTGTGGCTCACTACGAAGTAAGAGTCCTTCTCGTCCTTCGAAGCCTTCTCCTTGCGCTGATATACAGGAGCGCCTTCCTCCATCACTGGCTTGCACATGTTGCCATCTACTTCGAGGGCAACCTGTGAGGTGTATGCCTGTCCGTAGGCGAGAGGACGGTCGCCATACTGGTCACGGCTCAAGTAACTGCCAAGGGTGAAGATGTCCTCAGGAGAGTTCTGGTCCATCGGAGGGTTGGCAGAAGAGCGGATAACGATGAGGGCGTAGCTGGAGTAACCGATCATCAACATCAACATGCAGAGCAACGCAGTGTTCTTGACACGTGCTGAGATGAGAGGCAAGAGCTGTGTCTTCTTCTTGACGATGCCGGTGGTCTCGTCGGTGCCAGTCACCACTTCCTGCTTGCGCTTGTAGTTGAGCACAAACCAGAGGATAGCCATCACGATGATGCCACAGATGACGGCGCTCCAACCATATCCATAGAATGGGATGCCGAGCATACCGAAGCCAAGGATGAAGGCGATGTTCTGTCGCTTCACGTTCTTGTCGCAGGCATTGAAGGTCTCGTAGATACCCCAGATGACACTTGCCACAAGGCAGATGATATAGACAATCTCACCTGTGTTGAAAGGACAGCCGAGCACGTTGACGAAGAACAACTCAAACCATCCGCCCACGGTGATGATGCCTGGTACGACACCATACAATACGGCAAAGACTACGAGGAAGGACACGATGAGTGCAATCAAGGAACCCTTGAGGTTGGCCTCTGGCACCTTCTTATAGTAATATACCAATACGATGGCAGGGATGCAAAGCAAGTTGAGCAAGTGGACACCAATACTCAAACCAGTCATATAGGCGATGAGCACGAGCCATCGGTCGCTATGAGGTTCGTCGGCGTGGTCTTCCCACTTCAGTATCAGCCAGAAAACGACTGCTGTGAAGGCAGACGAGAAGGCATATACCTCACCCTCCACGGCAGAGAACCAGAAGGTATCGCTCCATGTGTAGATGAGTGCGCCCACCATACCAGATGCCTCGATGGCTATCATCTTGGCGGTGGTCATCTCTTTCCAGTCGCTGATGATGAGCTTGCGAGCCAAATGAGTGATGGTCCAGAAGAGGAACATGATGCAGACGGCACTGAGTAGTGCGCTCATCGTGTTCACCATCTTAGCCACCTGTGTGGCGTCGCTAGCGAAATGGGTGAAGAAATTGCCCAAAAGCATGAAGAATGGTGCCCCAGGTGGGTGACCGATCTCTTGCTTGTAAGCGGTCGTAATAAACTCAGGACAGTCCCAGAAACTGGCTGTCGGCTCAATTGTGGAGCAGTAGGTGAAGGCAGCGATGATAAATGCTACCCAACCGAAGATGTTGTCCACTAATTTGTACTGTTTCATTATTGCTTATAAACTTTAATATGATATACTTTTTAGTCCCTAGCCATAGACGTTCAATTCCCTAGCCAAGGGCATCCAATTCCCAAACCAAGGGCAATGATTGCCCAAAGGGTGGGCATTTGGGCTACCTAGTCAAGCGGTTTTTCTCGTCTGTCTAAGCATTCCGATGCTTCTTTCTAGGCATATAACGGTGCAAAGTTACTAAAAAGAAAAGAAATAAGAGTTTTTGGCGTTTGTTTTTTAGGTTATATTATATATTTACACACAGAAATATAGCCATTCGGCTGTCTTGCAGTGACAGTGGAATGGCTATACGTTTTATATTTGATTTAGGGATGCTTTGTGTTTGCATCTCTTGTGATTATCCTATCCAGTTGAGGAAGGTGGTGATGATGCCCGTGTTGATGAGATCGACAAACATGGCTCCGATGATAGGAACGATGAGGAATGGCTTCACCGTGTAGTGGTACTTGTAGCAGACGGCGCTCATGTTAGCCATCGCATTAGGCGTTGCACCGAGACCGAATCCGCAGATACCTGCCACCAGTACGGCTGCATCGTAATCGCTTCCCAAGAGACGGAAGGCGAGGAAGTAGGTGAGCAGCATCATCACGATGACTTGGCATACCAGGATGCTGATGAGTGGGAGGGCAAGACTAGACAGTTCCCATAGTTTGAGCGAAATCATCGCCATGCCGAGGAATACGGAGAGCGAGATGTTGCCCACGCTGACGATCTTTTCCATCTCCAACTTCTTGCGCCAGGGTGTCATCTCTATCAGATTGCGTACGACGGCTGCCACGATGAGGGCACCGAAGTAGGTAGGGAAGGTGATGCCCGTGCTCTGGAGCAACTTGCTCATCACCGTGCCTAAAGCCATAACTACCAAGAGGGTGTAGGTGGCATTGGCATAGTACTGGAATTCTATCTCGTGGCTACTGAGATGCTTCTCACGACCGGCAGGCGACTGCTCGTCACTCTCGATACCAGCCATGGCAGGGTCTATCTCATAGTCTTTGACAATCTCGTGCTCGTAGGTGAGTTTGGTGCGAATCAACTTCTCCGCGATAGGTCCACCGATCACCGAGCCTGCTATCAGTCCGAAGGTAGCCGCCGCCATGGAGACGGTGCCTGCGCCCTGTAGTCCGAGGTGTTCCAATACCGATGCAAATCCGCCTGCCGTACCATGACCGCCAGCCATGGAGATGGATCCAGCCGCCATACCGATAAGTGGGCTGACATCCAGTAATTTAGTGATGATGAGTGGCATTGCATTTTGCAATACAATGATGCCCACCAAGAGACAAAGCATCAGGACGAGTGTCTTGCCGCCTTGTCGCAATACCTTCAGGTTGGACTGGAAGCCCACGGAGGTGAAGAAGGCGAGCATGAAGACATCCTTCAATGTGCCGTCGAAGGTGAGTTCGATGTGGAAAACCTTGTAGAGGATGAGTGTGGCGATGGAGAAGACGAGTCCTCCCGATACAGGCGATGGAATACAAAACTTCTGTAGCCATTTGATGTTACGTGTCATCAACATACCCAAGAGCAGTGCCAGGGCGCCGATGCCGGTTGACTGCAACATATCTAATGAAATCGTCTGTATCATATTTTATCCTTTCTCGTTTGATTTTGGAAGTATTTCTCCCTTTCTCGTTGGCAAATCCTTCTATCCTTCAATTTCTATCTTTGTCGTTTTCTGTTTTCCTTCTATACTTTCAGGAAATGCTCTTCGAGCTTTTCCCTCGGCATATCGGCTGTGTCGTGGTAGTGCAAGTGATGGTTGACGCAGGCGATGTGCTTCACGTTGTTGAGCACCTCGGCTATGTCGTGGCTCACGATGATGATGGCGCACTCCTTGTTGATTTGCTCCAGCATCTCGTACATCTGCTTTTGGAATCGGCGGTCGATGTAGGTGTTAGGCTCATCGAGTATCACGACATCGGGCTTGGCGACGATGGCACGGGCGAGGAGCACTCGCTGCAACTGTCCTCCGCTCAAGGCTCCGATATGTCGGTCCTTGAGGTCGGTGAGCTGCATACGCTCCAGTGTGTCAAGCACTTGCTGGTGTTGTGCCTTCGTATATCGGACAAAGAGTTTCTTGCTCTTGCTCAAACCAGAGAGCACGACCTCATAGACGGAAATAGGAAATTGCTTGTCGAGAGCATTATATTGAGGGAGGTATCCCATGGAAATCTCCTTTACCTCCTTCAGATGCTTGTCCTCATTTGTCTCTCCCTTTTGTTCCTTGTCCTGACGAGTCTCTCCCTTGCTTTTCTCCTCCTTGAAGAATCGAATGGTTCCGCTCGTCGGCTTCATCAGTCCGAGGATGAGACGGATGAGCGTAGTCTTGCCACCACCGTTAGGTCCGATGATGCCTAGGTAGTCATCGCTCGTCACGGTGAGGTTGATGTCGCTGAGTACTTCCTTCCCCTCGTAACCAGCGTGGAGATGTTCTATTTTGATGATTGTTGACATAAGCGATTCTTTTAATTTCTTATGGAATGTTTTACTTCCTTATGGAATGGTGTATTTCCTTGCAGAATGATTTCATTTCTATGTCATAGCTCTCGGCAAATTTCTTGGCGATGGAGACCATCTCTGTAGCCCAATCATAAGCCAACGGATTGATCTCGATGGCATGCGAGCCTGTGGCATCTATGAAAGTCTGGGTGTTGCGATTGGCAAACTCTTTCTGGATGAATACCGTCTTGATTTGGTCTTGCTTGGCTCGATTGATGAGCGCCTGAAGCTGGGCGATGCTCGGCTCCCTTCCTTCCTCCTCGATGGGGAGTTGCTCGAATCCATGGTCCTTGGCGAAGTAGGTGAGGGCAGGATGGTAGATGACGAATGGGAATCTTGTTTCCTTCTTCTGGGTGAGTTGCTCCCTTGCTTCCTTCGCCTTTCGGAAATAAGGAGTCATCTCTTGTTCCACCTTTGAAATGACCATTCCTTTGAATCGTTGGCATCTTTTGGTGAAGTAAGCACTGTCCTTTGGCATCCACTCGCATAGGGCTTGACAGATGTTGTCGGCAATGATGCGGGCACTCTGACAACTCATCCATGTATGTGGGTCGATGATGCCACCGGCAGTCTTGGCTGGAGTGATGCCCTTGGAGGTGTCGATTACCTTCATGTCGGGAGCGTTGTCGGTAAGCTTCTTCATCCAAGTTTCCTCGAAGCCGATGCGTTCCACCTTGAAGTAGAGGGTGCTGTTGGAGAGTTTTACCATCTGCTGTGGTGTTGGCTCGTAGGTCTCCGGGTTGCTTCCGGCAGGCACCATCACGTTGACGCTCACCTTGTCGCCAACAATCTGTTCCACGAAGTAGCGGAATGGTTCGATGGTGACGCTCACGGTAGGTTTATCGCTTGTCGTCTCCTTTTTGCTGCCTTTGCAACTTGTCAGTGCAAAAGCGAGAAGAAGACAACAGAAAAAACAGCAAGCCGAGATAGGGCTTCGGTCTGAAGTCGTCTTTCTTTTGGATAAGCGTAATGTGTTGGCAGCTTCTGCCGCCTTATATATAATAAGGTGTAAATGTCGTCTCATGATTCTCTATCTAGTTTTATGTTTGAATTTTTCACTTACACGATGAAACTCATACCATATACGAGAAGCACATATCTCAATACTTTCCCGATGGTGATGCTGAGGATGGAAATGGGGATGTTTGCCCTGGTCAATCCTAGTACGATGGTGACGGCACTCCCTAGTAGTGGGAGGAAGGCGAAGAATCCCATCCATGCGCCCCGTCCTGCCATGAATCGCTCTGCCTTGTCAAGACTTTCCTTCTTCACGTGTAGGTATCGCTCTATCCATTCCATCTTGCCCAGTCTTCCCACACCATAGTTGAACATCGAACCGAGCACGTTGCCTATGCTGCCATATATCACGAGTGGAAGAGGAGCCAGACCTGCCGCTTGCAATCCCACCATCACAGCCTCGCTGCTAAAGGGAAAGAAACTGCCTGCGAGAAATGCCGCTACCAGCATTCCCCAATAGCCCCAATCCACCAAGAAACTTATAATCCAATCTATCATCTCCTTTTCCGTCTCTCCTTTTCACGCTTTAATTCTCTTCTCCCATTTATTTCCTATCCGTCTTCTATTCTTCGACCGATATTCTTCCTTCTTCTATTGCAGTAGAAGAACGTCTGGTAAGAACAGGTTGAACAACAAAATCAGAGCCATTGCTACCAATATGGTGATGAACATGATATTGGTAATCTTACCTTTCGTAAAGGTGCTGAAGTGGGCGATGAGGGGAGCCGTGTTGACTATCATGATGCCACCCAACTCCTTGCCGTGCTGAGGCTGAAGGATGATGAATATCAGACTCAGCACATCCATGAGGATGAATGAGTCGTATATCATGCGGGTGCGAATCTTGTCGGCATAACTCGTATGAAGGAAATGAATGGTGCCGATGATGCCCAGGATGACGAGGAAAATGAGGTTGACGACCTCATGCACAGTGACTTGGGAATAATCGAACAGTTCCTTGTAGTTGATAAACTCGATGAAATGATTGAGCAAGTCATCCAATGTGTCGGTATATGCGTAATAGCCCGCTGCAAACCAGTAGGGGGTGATGATACCGAGGATGGAAGCGAAGAAAGTACGGAGGCTGAAGTTGTTGGAACATGTCAGCATCATCAGCCATAAAAATGGCAGGTAATAGCCAATCTGAACGAATACCATTGAAGCCAAGCCGATGCAGGTGAAGGCATAGAAGGTCCATCCTGTTGAGGCTCTGTCTTGGTAACCGTTCCATATGATGAGGTAGTAGGCGATGATACACATCGTCACGATACAACTTTTGAGTGATGGGTCTGGCAAGAATGCCATGGTGATGAGCATCAAGAAACTGCATGATACCATGCGGCTGTAGGTGCGCATCAAGGAGTTGCGGTTGTTGAGTTCCACCATCAGAAAGGTGGAGATGATGGTGAAGGCAAACTCCACCCAGATGTTATACTGCATAAAACCCACTGCAACCCAAACCAAGGCGGCAAGGGTTGCAGTTACGGGTAATGAGAAGCGGCTAGCCGCTATCTTGTTTTGTATTCTTTTCTTTCTTAACACAATAATAAATTATAAATTATAAATGATGAATAATAAATATCACCTTTTGCTGCTCGGATTCGAGCAAGGTTGATTTATCATTTATACATTATTATTTATTCTTTGTTTACAAGTCCTGTCCGATGTCAGAGCGGAAATACTTGTCGGTGAAGTGGATCTTCTGTGCCTCGGCGAAGCTCTTCTTCAGGGCTTCCTCCTTGTCCTTGCCATAGCTGCTCACGCAGATGACACGACCACCATTGGTTACCACCTGTCCATCCTTCATGGCTGTACCTGAGTGGAATACTACAGAACCTTCCACCTGGTCGATGCCCTCGATAGGATAGCCCTTCTTGTAAGCCTCTGGATAACCACCGCTCACGAGCATCACGCAGACAGCTGCACGCTCATCAAACTCGATGGCTCTCTTGTCCAAGTCACCATTAGCCACGCCCTCGAAGAGATCCACGATGTCGCTCTTCAAGCGAAGCATCACGCTCTCGGTCTCAGGGTCGCCCATACGGCAGTTGTACTCGATGACCATAGGCTCGCCCTCTACGTTGATCAAACCGAAGAAGATGAAACCCTTGTAGTCGATGTTCTCCTCAGCCAAGCCCTCTACGGTAGGACGGATGATGCGGTCTTCCACCTTCTGCATCCACTCCTTGGTAGCGAAAGGCACAGGAGTTACACTGCCCATACCACCTGTGTTCAAACCTGTATCGTGCTCACCAATGCGCTTGTAGTCCTTAGCCTCAGGCAGAATCTTGTAGTTCTTGCCATCGGTCAAGACGAATACGGAGCACTCGATGCCGCTCAAGAATTCCTCAATCACCACACGCGCGGAAGCGTTGCCAAACATACCGCCGAGCATCTCCTTGAACTCCTTCTTGGCCTCTTCGAGGGTAGGGAGGATGAGAACGCCCTTGCCAGCGCACAAGCCGTCAGCCTTCAGTACGTAAGGAGCCTTCAAGGTCTCCAAGAACTTCAAGCCTTCCTCTACAGTAGTGCCGTCGAAGGTCTCATACTTGGCTGTAGGGATATTGTGACGCTTCATGAATTGCTTGGCGAAGTCCTTGCTGCCTTCCAATACGGCACCAGCCTTAGATGGACCAATCACTGGGATGTTCTTGGTACGTTCGTCAGCCTTGAAGTCATCATAGACACCCTTTACCAATGGGTCTTCAGGACCAACTACCACCATGTCAACACCCCTCTCGACAGCAAAGTTCTTGAGAGCCTCGAAGTCGTCAGCCTTGATGTTTACGTTCTCGCCAACCTCTTGTGTGCCGGCGTTACCTGGAGCGATAAAAAGTTTCTCTACTTTCTCGCTCTGGGCGATTTTCCATGCTAAGGCGTGCTCACGGCCACCGCCTCCTAACAATAAAATTTTCATTTCTGTAAGTTATTGTATTTATGTGTTATAATTGAATTCTTACTTCAGATAGTCGAAGAAGTACTGGCTGATGCGCTCATGCAAGTGAGTGCTCTGATGACCTCTCATGTTGTGAGGCTCGCCAGGATAGACGAAGAAGTCTGGCTGGGTGCCTGCTGCGATGCAAGCCTTGAGGAAGGTGAGGCAGTGCTGTGGCACTACGGTCACGTCGTTCAAGCCCTGGATAATCTGGAGCTTGCCCTTCAAGTTCTTCGCCTGGTAGAGCAGGGAGGTCTTCTTGTAACCCTCTGGGTTGGTCTGAGGAGTGTCCATATAGCGCTCGCCATACATCACCTCGTACCAGTGCCAGTCGATGACAGGACCACCTGCCACGCCTACCTTGAATACGTCTGGGTAGTTGGTCATCAAGGAGATGGTCATGAATCCACCGAAACTCCAACCATGTACGCCCATTCTGTCGGCATCCACGTATGGAAGAGACTTCAGGTATTCCACGCCCTTCATCTGGTCTTGCATCTCTATCTGTCCCAACTGTCGGAAGGTAGCTTGCTCGAAAGCCTTGCCACGGTTCTCACTGCCTCGGTTATCGAGGATGAAGAGCAGATAGCCCTTCTCTGCCATGTAGGTCTCCCAACCACGGCTGCTGTAGTTCCAGCGGGCGTCTACGTTGTGGGCATGAGGTCCACCGTATACATATATAATGGTGGGATATTTCTTGGCAGGGTCGAAGTTGGTGGGTTTCACCATGCGCCAGTAGAGATCGGTCTCGCCATCGGCCGCCTTGACAGTGCCGCAGCTGTATTCCGGTACATTGTAGCCCTTCCATGGGTTTTCGGCTGTGAAGTATGCTGTGCGCTTGCCGTTCTCTGTATTCACGATGGCTATCTTGCGAGGCACATCAGGAGTTGAGTAGTTGTCATAGACAAACTGACCGCTCTCGCTCAGGGTGGCATTGTGCCATCCCTTGCCACAGTCGTCCATCATGGTGCGCTTGCCAGTCTGGGTGTCTACTAAGAAGATGTTTCTCTGAATAGGTGAGCACTCGTTGCTGGCTATGATGATGCTCTTGCGCTTTCTGTTGAAACCGAGCACTTCCATCACTTCCCACTTGCCAGAAGTCAGCTGACGGAAGTCGAGCGACTCGGTGTTGCTTGCCATGCGACTGCCATGCTTGCCCAATGTGCAGAGATAAAGATGATTGTAGCCATCCTTGCGGCTCTGCATGATGAAACGGTTGCTGTCCCAAGGCAGGAACATGATAGGATGGAGTGGCTCTACATATTTCTCATCGGTCTCGCGATAGAGCTCGCCAGTCTTCTCGCCGGTTTCTGCATCATAGGCAGTAAGGCGGCTGTCGTTTTGGTCGCGGTTGACCTCGAACATATAGACGG
>OLWK01001262.1_pt1 | contig 11689 bp, 10 predicted proteins | sample 1674141 | NCBI WGS metagenome assembly OLWK01 (sample SAMEA103958148, study PRJEB25191) | human gut metagenome | reverse complement strand
GCTTGATTAAGAATGCAGGTGAAGAAAAATATGCCGTATTGTCTGATATTCTTGGTGACGAAGACCACTTGGGAGATATGGACTTCAAGGTTACCGGTACCCGTGACGGTATTACTGCTACACAGATGGATATCAAGGTCGATGGTTTATCATACGACATCCTGGAAAAAGCATTGAATCAAGCCAAAGAAGGACGTATGCACATTCTTGATAAGATTACTGAATGCATTGCTGAACCTCGTGCTGAACTGAAGCCCCATGCTCCTCGCATTGAAACAATGACTATTCCTAAAGAATTCATTGGAGCCATTATCGGTCCGGGCGGAAAGATCATTCAAGGTATGCAGGAAGAAACCGGTGCAACTATCACTATCGAAGAAGTAGACGGTGTAGGTCGTATTGAAATTGCCGGAACTAACAAGAAATGTATTGATGACGCTATGCGTATCATTAAAGGTATCGTTGCTGTTCCTGAAGTTGGCGAAGTATACGTAGGCAAAATTCGTTCTATCATGCCTTACGGTGCTTTTGTTGAATTCCTGCCCGGCAAAGACGGTCTGTTGCACATTTCCGAAATAGACTGGAAACGTCTCGAAACAATCGAAGAAGCCGGCTTGAAAGAAGGTGACGAAATCGAAGTCAAATTACTTGATATTGACCCGAAAACAGGCAAATTCAAACTTTCTCGCAAAGTATTGCTGCCTCGTCCTGAAAGACAAGAAAAAAAATAAAACTATTCAACTCTTATATAAAGCGCAATCTGAAATATAGGTTGCGCTTTTCTTTTTATCACAATCATGTAAGGACAACAATAAAAAAGCGCAACCAATAATTAGCTGCGCCATCTGATTATCCTGCGGAATTCTTCCACTTAATTGATATGCTGCTTATGAACCGGAATTAATCTTCCTGAACTTCAAAATCATCTTTACCTACTCCACAAAGAGGGCAAACCCAATCATCTGGAATATCTTCAAATGCTGTTCCCGGAGCGATTCCACCTTCAGGATCTCCTTCTGCCGGGTCATAAACCCAACCACATACTGTGCAAACGTACTTTTTCATAATTGTCTCTGTTTTATGTTTTAAATATTCTTTAAATACATAACAAATATACAAGGAAATTGTTTACTTGCAAACTATCCCACTAACATTTTTTTAAGCTCTTCCATTCCTTCGGACGCACCTTTCTGAATTACATGCACTTTACGTCCCGATGCAATGGGCACCTGCTTAGGATCTATTAAATAAACAGAAGTGCGGGCAGGCACATAATTCAACAAACCGGCAGCAGGATATACATTAAGCGAAGTTCCTATAATTAAAAAGATATCAGCTGTTTCAGCATATTCAATTGCAGTTTCAATCATAGGAACAGATTCACCAAACCATACAATGAACGGACGAAACTGGGAACCGTCTCCGGCCAAGTCTCCCAAATGTATCTCATATTCTTCCGGCTTTAATTCTTTAATATAAGCTGGATTATTAGGTTGCCAACTAGATGTCACCTTGGTCAGTTCGCCATGTAAATGAATAATATGCGAACTTCCGGCACGCTCATGCAAATTATCAATATTTTGAGTGATAACAGTCACATTAAAGAACTTTTCCATCTCAGAAACCAGTTCATGCCCCCGGTTAGGCTTTACAGCAAGCAACTGTTTACGACGCTCATTATAAAAATCAATCACCAATTTAGGGTTTGCCGCATACCCTTCCGGAGTAGCCACTTGTTCCACCGGATACTGATCCCATAAACCACCTGCATCACGAAATGTACTGATACCGCTTTCAGCACTCATTCCAGCACCTGTTAAAACTACTAAATTCTTCATTTCTAGTCCTCCTCTTTTAACTAAACACACAAAAATAAGAAAAATTAAATTGTTAAAAACAGATTCATTCAAATAAAACACCTACCTTTGTGCGTTTTGTATAAAACATCTTATAAAATAAATAGTTATGGATAAATTCAGTTACGCCATCGGCCTTGGTATTGGCCAGAATTTATTGAGCATGGGTGCTCAAAGTATTAATGTTGAAGACTTTGCTCAAGCAATCAAAGACGTATTAGATAGAAAAGAAACGGCTATCAGCCACAACGAAGCACGTGAAATCGTAAACAAGTACTTTGAAGAGCTGGAAACCAAATTGAATGCAGAGAATATTGAAAAGGGAAAATCATTTTTGGAGGAAAACGCAAAAAGACCGGGGGTCGTGACACTTCCCAGCGGCTTACAGTACGAAGTTATCACAGAAGGTAACGGAAAAAAACCGAGTGCAACCGACCGTGTAAAATGCCATTATGAAGGTACCTTGATTGATGGGACTTTGTTTGACAGTTCTATCAAACGCGGCGAACCGGCTATCTTTGGTGTGAACCAAGTAATCAAAGGATGGGTGGAAGCACTCCAACTGATGACTGAAGGTGCTAAATGGAAACTTTTCATTCCTTCAGAACTAGCCTATGGAGCACAACAGGCAGGAGAAATGATTCCTCCTCACAGCACATTGATTTTTGAAGTAGAATTAATCGAAGTATTATAATTATTAAAGCATTTAAGGCAAATGAAAAAAATTAGTTTTTTTGTAGCAATCGCTGCTGCAGCCAGCTTGGCTTCTTGTACAGCCCAAGCACCGAAAGCAAACATGAAGAATGACGTAGACTCACTTTCTTACATGATGGGTATCACCAACACGCAAGGTCTGGATATGTATATGAGCCAACAACTGGGCGTTGACACAACCTATATGGCCGACTTCATCAGAGGTGTTAAAGAAGGTAGCAGCAAGACAAGTCCTAAAGATGTTGCTTATATGGCAGGTCTTCAGATTGGTCAACAAGTTGGTGGACGTATGTTCGATATGATGAGCCAACGTATTTTCGGAAATGACTCTACTCAAAGTTTAAGTAAAGAAAACTTCCTGGCAGGTTTCATGGCTGCTTTGCAGAAAAAAGGCATGAATGTTACTATGGAAGAAGCCAACGCCTACGTTCAGTCTAAAGCAGAAGCAATCAAAACAAAAGCTACTGAAGCCCAGTTCGCTGAAAATAAGGCTGCCGGTGAAAAATTCCTAGCTGAAAATGCAAAGAAAGAGGGTGTTAAAACTACATCAAGCGGATTGCAATATAAGATAATTAAAGAAGGTAACGGCGCTGTTCCTACCGATTCTTCTAAAGTAAAAGTAAACTATAAAGGTACTTTGATTGACGGAACTCAGTTCGACAGTTCATATGATCGTAAAGAACCGACTACTTTCCGTGCTAATCAAGTAATCAAAGGATGGACTGAAGCACTGACAATGATGCCAGTAGGTTCTAAATGGGAACTTTACATCCCTCAAGACTTGGCTTATGGTGCACGTGAAGCCGGTCAGATTAAACCTTTCTCTACTTTGATTTTCGAAGTAGAACTGGTTGGAATCGAAAAATAACCTCATTTTAATACGATTTACAAAAAAGCGTGGAACATTCGTGTCTCACGCTTTTCTTTTAACTTGTCCTTCTACAAATCAAATTTTCTTTTCCTTTATATCTTACGTGGCCTCAACAACATTTACTACATAATCGCCTAATTTTTCGCATTCGCTGATAATATCCATATAATGAACCCCCGTCTGATAATTATATTCCTTATTATTCACATCCAATACATTCTGATCCTTCAACTGGTTGCGGTAATTGTTTCTCTCATTCTCTATATTAAATGATTTGTTAGGATCAACCAAATGATATTCGTCTTCTTCCAAAGATACCATTTGTTGCAGTGGAAGATTGTACGAAGGCAGTCACAAATGCACCTGTCAACAATCCGGTGAAGCGATTCGTGGTCATAGCACCCAAAATATGGCGCAAATACCCACCTGTCGGTTTTTGCAAAGCTTCACTCACGGTTTTCATACCATACATCAGAAGTACCAGTGAGCCTATCAGTTTCAAAAAAACAAATATTGACATGTAGATTCTCTTTTATTTATACCCTCTTCTTTATTACACTTTATTAAAAAAGACACAGAGGTACAAAGTATTTAACCCATCATAGGTTAAACCTTGCACCTCTGCACCTATTCTGTTCACCATAGCCCTTTCAGGTCAGGATTTCTTTTCCTTCACATTGCTACTGGCTTCCACCACATTTACTACATAATCGCCCAGTTTTTCACATTCTCCAATAATATCCATATAGTGCACCCCCATCTGATAATCATACTCCTTATTATTCACATCCAGCACATTTTGGTTCTTTAGCTGATTACGATAGTTATTTATTTCATTCTCTATATTAAACGATTTATTCACATCTACCACATGATGCTCATCTTCCACCAACGAAATCATCTGAGACAAAGCATCATCAGTCAACTGGAACATCTGATGAATATGATCATACTGTTTCGGAGTAAAATCCATATCACTGCGATGTTTACGATTGATAGTACGTGCCAAATTATAACAGCTGTCCCCGATACTTTCTATTTCAGTCACTTCACGAAGCATAGCACGAATTTGCAACTTACTTTCAGAACTCAAACGCCCGTCGGATACCTGATTCAGATAATTAGCGATCTCCACCTCCATGTTATCGCTTATATTCTCATATTTCTCAATACGACTGAACAATTTGTTAAAGTCATTGTCATTAGTGGTATGAAGCAGATCCCGCACCATGCCAAACATACGATGAGTACGCTCTGCAAAGAGATTGATTTCCTTGCGTGCCTGCAATATAGAAAGCTCTGCCGTAGAAAGCATACCACCTGTAATAAAGCGCAAACGATATTCCTCATCCTGCTCTCTCTGAGGAATGATTTTACAAACAGTTTTCTCTATCAACTTGACAAACCAAATAAGAATCAACACATTGCATATATTAAAAGTAGTATGAAAAGCAGACAGTTTAAAAGATACGGCAACAGCCGGATCTGCTGTTCTCATTATATCTTCTACAAACCATGAAACCCCCATAGTTACAGGATTGAAAAGGCATAATACCCAAATAACCCCAAAAACATTGAACACCAAATGAGCCAGCGCAGCCCTCCTGGCCTGCGTATTGGCAGTCAGTGCGGCAAGGTTGGCGGTTATAGTGGTACCAATATTCTCGCCAAGCACCAACGCAGCCCCCAGCTCAAAACTAATCCAACCATTGGCACACATAATCAAAGTAATAGCCATCGTTGCAGCCGATGCTTGTACAATCATGGTAAGAACTGTACCGATGACAACAAATAAGATAACAGAACCAAATCCCATATCGGTATAGTTCTGAACAAAAGACAACATTTCGGGGTTTCTACTTAAGTCAGGAGCATTCGTCTTCAAGAGAGAGAGGCCCATAAACAAAAAAGAGAAACCGAATATAAATTCTCCAATGGATTTACGGTTACTCTTTCCTGAAAATAATAAGGGTACGCCAACAGCCAATAACGGAAGTGCCATAGCAGCAATATCTACTTTAAACCCTAGCGCAGATATAATCCATGCAGTGACAGTGGTACCGATATTTGCCCCCATAATGACTCCTATTGATTGTGAAAGCGTAAGGAGTCCGGCATTAACGAAACTTACTACCATAACAGTAGTAGCAGAAGAGGATTGAATTAACGCAGTGATAAGAACACCGGTTAGCACTCCGGTTACCCGGTTGGTGGTCATCGCTGTGAGGATTTTACGCAGTCTGTCACCAGCAAACTTTTGCAGCCCCTCACTCATGATTTTCATTCCATAAAGGAATAGCGCCAGTGAACCTAGCAGCTTTAAGAAATCATAAAAAGAATACTCCATCTTTAATTAATTTGGTAGGAATTGGCTAATCTCCCTTTTATTCAGTAAATTTCAAGCCGTTTCACTACGTTAGTAATAATTATTACGATTATGTTACAAATCTGTTGCAAAAATAACAATATTTCAAAGAACTTCCCAATCGGAAGCTCACTTTTGGATATTTATAATGGTTTTAATCTAGATATCCCATACGGGCCGGTCAGTGCCAAAGTCAATAACAAAGTAGAAGGACTCAATTACCGGGCCTATAATAATAAGGATGTAGAGTTCCTGAACATACTGAATCCTTCAGGAATGCGTACCTATGTCCGTTCTCTCTGCTTCATCTTGTGCAAAGCGGTGGAGGACTTATACCCTGATGGAAAAATCATGCTTGAACATCCCGTATCCAAAGGATATTATTGCGCCTTGCAGATAGGACGCGAAACCGGGCTGGATGATGTTTCCCGTATTAAGCAGCGAATGAAAGAGATTGTGGAAGCCAACATCCCTTTCCACCGTTTTGAATGTCACACAACTGAAGTAGTAGAACTATTCCGCCGGAAAGGAATGATGGACAAAGTTAGACTGCTTGAAACTTCAGGGGAACTTTACTCCTATTATTATACTTTAGAAGATACCATTGACTACTACTATGGCAGTCTGTTGCCCAGCACCGGATATATCCGCAAATTCGACATTGTTAAATACTATGACGGCTTGTTGCTGCGAGTCCCCAACCGTCAGAATCCGGAAATATTGGAGGAAGTAGTAAAACAAGAAAAAATGCTGGAAGTATTCAAAGAGCACCGACGCTGGAATCAGATTTTAGGTGTGGGTACTGTAGGAGATTTCAATGTGGCCTGTAATGAAGGTTATGCCACCGATCTGATTAATGTGTCTGAAGCCTTGCAGGAAAAAAAAATTTCCAATATTGCTGATGAGATATACCACAGAGGAAAAAACGGTCAAAGAGTAAAACTGGTTCTTATCTCCGGTCCATCCTCTTCTGGTAAAACGACTTTCAGCAAACGACTCAGTATCCAGTTGATGGCAAACGGGCTGAAACCTTACCCCATCTCCCTGGACAATTACTTTGTTGACCGAGAAAAGACACCAAAAGATGAAAAAGGTGATTATGATTACGAATCATTGTATGCATTGGATTTGGAGTTCTTCAACAAGCAATTACAAGATCTGCTTCATGGAAAGGAAGTAGAGTTACCACGTTTCAACTTCACCACAGGAAGAAGGGAATTTAAAGGTGACAAACTTAAGATTGACGATAACATGATATTGATTCTCGAAGGGATTCATGCACTTAACCCCGAATTAACCCCTCATATTCCCGCCGAGAATAAATATAAAATATATGTATCGGCATTAACCACTATTCTGCTGGACAATCATAATTATATTCCGACTACCGACAACCGTTTGTTGCGCCGTATTATCCGCGATTACAAATACCGTGGCTATTCCGCAGAGGAAACAATCAGAAGATGGCCCAGTGTACGCGCCGGAGAAGAAAAATGGATCTTCCCATATCAGGAAAATGCAGATGCCATGTTCAATTCTGCCCTGTTGTTTGAACTAGCCATTATGAAGGATTATGCCATTCCTATTCTAAGGAATGTTCCCAATAACAAACCGGAATATTCAGAAGCATACCGTTTACGCAAATTCTTGGAATATTTCGCTTCGGTACAAGATAAAGAATTGCCTCCCACTTCTTTACTGAGAGAGTTTTTAGGAGGAAGCAGTTTCCGGTATTAACCTGTTATTAAACAGTATATAAGTTTTGTTTATGTGCAAAACAAACAGTAATTTCGGCCATTATTAAACAAGTATAAGTGAATGCACTCCAAAGGCTATAGAAAACTGTTCAACTGCCTGATGTTCTACTACTAAGAACATTTCTTCTTCAGGAGGGTATGCCAAAAGCCAGCAGACTGTACATTACACCACCATAAAGATGGATTAAATGACAGCGTATCTTACTTTTGGCATACGTTTCTTTCTATTTGATATCTTATTCTCTTGCACATCAATTGGTCGGATCCATTAATCCGCCCTTATGGAAATCTCTATTTATGAACCAGTAGACCTTATTATAACTCTTATGAAAACAACAATCAACGGTATGACAGACCGTATCCGACGCCTACGTCAAGAATCTTTTGATACACAACCTTCTTTGTCCATAGAACGTGCTCTGATAGAAACCGAATTTTACAAAGAAAACGAAGGAAAGTATCCAATTCCTATTCTAAGAGCACTGAACTTCCTTGAAATCTGTAAACGGAAAACTATATACATAGGTGAAGACGAACTGATTGTAGGTGAACGTGGACCACGCCCCAAAGCCGTATCGACTTTCCCTGAACTGACCTGTCACAGCGTGGAAGACCTTCATGTATTGAACACCCGCGAATTGCAGCGTTACACCATCAGCCAGGAAGATATAGACACCTATGAGCGCGAGGTAATTCCTTATTGGAAAGGGCGCACCCAACGCGAACGCATCTTCAATCATGTTCCCAAAGAATGGAAAGAAGCTTACGAAGTAGGAATGTTCACTGAATTCATGGAACAACGAGCCCCCGGCCATACTTCTCTGGACGGAAAGGTTTATCAACATGGCATGCTGGATTTGAAAGAACGTATTGCACATGAGTTGAAAAATCTGGATTTTATGAATGATCCAGAAGCAACCGACAAACAAGAAGAACTGACCGCCATGTCCATCTCCTGTGATGCCGCTATCATTTTTGCCGAACGCCATGCCGAACTGGCCGAAAAGATGGCTGGACAAGAAACCGATCCGAAACGCAAAGAGGAACTGAAAAAAATAGCGGAAATCTGCCGATGGGTTCCTGCACATGCCCCACGTACTTATTGGGAGGCCATACAGATGTACTGGTTTGTCCATCTCGGCACCATTACAGAGCTGAACGGATGGGACGCCATGAATCCAGGACATTTTGACCAGCACCTCGCTCCTTTCTATGAAAAAGACCTGGAAGAAGGAATACTGACCCGTGCAGAGGCCAAAGAACTGATGTCATGTTTCTTTATCAAAGTAAATAATCAGACAGCCCCACCCAAAGTTGGCATCACCGCCAAAGAAAGCGGTACCTACAATGACTTTACCAATCTGAATATCGGTGGCATCAAACGTGATGGTAGCAACGGAGTCAGCGAAGTATCCTATATCATGCTCGAAACAGTAGATGATCTTCACCTGTTACAACCCGGAAGCGCCCTGCACATCAGTGTATGCACCCCGGAGCGTTTCCTGCGCGAAGGCTGCAAAGTAATCCGTAAGGGCTATGGCTACCCATCTGTATTCAATCCCGACACATACGTCATGGAACTGATGCGACAGGGAAAAACACCGGAGGACGCTCGTGAAGGCGGATGTAGCGGATGCATAGAAGTAGGCGCTTTCGGAAAAGAAGCTTACATACTGACCGGTTACCTTAACGTACCCAAGATATTGGAAGTCACCTTGCACAACGGAACAGATCCTGTATCAGGCAAGAAAGTAGGCTTGGTAACAGGAGATCCCTGCACCTTCCGGAGTTATGAAGAACTTTATGACGCATTTCTTAAACAAATCCATTATTTTGTAGATATGAAAGTACGCGTCAGCAACTACATTGACCGTATGTTCGCCAAATACGCTCCCGCCACTTTCCTGTCTTTGTTCATTGATGACTGTATCGCCAAAGGAAAAGATTATTATAACTGCGGACCGCGTTATAACACAAGCTATATTCAATGCACCGGTTTGGGTACTATTACCGACAGCCTCTCCGTTCTGAAAAAACATGTATTCGAAGAACGTAAATTCAATATGGAGCAAATCATCCATGCTACCGATACCAACTTCGAAGGACAGGAAGCCATGAGACAGTTCATACTGAACCGTACCCCTTTCTTCGGTAACGATGACGAATATGCAGACCGCATCGCCATCCAGATTTTTAATGACCTTTACGATGCCATCGAGGGAAAGCCGAACACCAAAGGCGAATGTTTCCATCTGAACATGTTGTCTACCACCTGTCACGTTTACTTCGGCAAAATGATGAATGCCACCCCCAACGGCCGTCTGGCCGGACGTGCCATCAGTGACGGTACCTCACCCTCACACGGAGCAGATACCCACGGGCCATCCGCCGTTATAAAATCATTAGGAAAACTGGACCAGGTGAAAAGCGGAGGCACTCTATTGAATCAGCGCTTCCTGCCTTCACTTCTTAAACACGATGAAGACATAGCCAAACTGGCAAGCCTCATCCGCAGCTATTTTGCTTTAGGAGGACATCACATTCAGTTCAACATAGTAGATACCGCTACCCTGCATGCCGCCCAAAAACATCCGGAAGAATACCGGGACCTATTGGTACGCGTAGCTGGATACAGTGATTACTTCAATGACATGAATACAGATTTACAATATGACGTAATAGCCCGCACGGCACAAGAAACCTTCTGACAAGATGAGTCTGATTTTCGACATCAAACGCTATGCCATCAATGACGGACCGGGCATCCGCATCACACTTTTCATGAAAGGATGCCCGCTCTCGTGCATATGGTGCCATAATCCCGAAGGCATTCGTAACGGAAAAGACAAACTATACACAGCCAAGAAATGCCTCGGCTGTGGAACTTGTCTGAAAGTATGTCCCAACGGGGCACTGACACTGGCTCCCGAGGGTATTATCACCGACAAACAAAAATGCGTGTTATGCGGACGCTGTGCCGAAGAATGTCCGGCAATGGCTATCGAGATATCAGGAACGGAATATACCGCCGAATACCTGATGCATGAAATAGAAAAGGAAATTCCATTTATGGATCAATCGGGCGGTGGAGTTACTTTTTGTGGTGGAGAACCGTTGCTTCATCCCGAATTCTTGATTGATATACTGAAACGTTGCGGACAACAGGGAATTCATCGGGCGGTAGATACCACCCTGCTTGCCCGCAAAGAAACAGTGGATGAAGTGATGCGGAATTGTGAACTATTGCTTATCGACTTAAAATCAATGGACAGTACCGTACACCAAACATTTTGTGATGTTCCCAATGAATTAATTTTGGAGAACATCCGCAGAGTAGCAGAAGCTGACTTCCCTTATTATATCCGTATTCCATTGATTGAAGGAGTGAATGCAGATGAAAAGAACATAAAACTGTCTGCCGAATTTTTGGCCAGTCTTCCACGGCATCCTGAGATAATTAACCTATTACCTTACCATGATATAGGAAAGGGAAAGCATGCAAAGCTAGGCAGTATCTATAACCCTAAAGGATATAAAATGCAAACGCCATCCGAGGAAGTACAACAGCAGTGCATACAAATCTTGACTGATTACGGTTTAAAGGTAACCATAGGTGGATAATTATATATCATCGGGGGTAGATAAAAGTATTTCTATCTACCCCCAATAATTTTATCGCAAAGCCTCCACCTCTTCTGTAGTAAAAGGAACCTTCTTACCTAAAAGACGTGCCCCGTCCTCCGTTATCAAATAATCTTCCTCATTACGCAACTCTGTAAACTCACGATAACTCTCCAACTTATCATAATCGATAAAATCCTTAAAGCATTTCTCCGCTTTCCAACAATCTATTAATATAGATACCCGGTTCTATAGTAAGTTCAAATTCCGGTTCCAAAGATCCGGCCAGCCTTAATAATTTACGGCTGACCTAAGTACTTTTCTAATGAATCACCTGTCTTTTAGCAACTGCTTTTTCCAAACACTTCTTCAAATCCGCGGCAGAACCAGTTTCTGTCACTCCCACCCTCTACGCTTTCTCACACAAGGCAGGCTGGATCCCATCCATACAATATGATATCCATATCGCCAATCCGGCATAGGGCAAGTCCCAAAAATAAAGAGA
>OLWK01001237.1_pt1 | contig 11826 bp, 8 predicted proteins | sample 1674141 | NCBI WGS metagenome assembly OLWK01 (sample SAMEA103958148, study PRJEB25191) | human gut metagenome | reverse complement strand
TATAGTACGATTTCGGACGATTGTCAAGCAAAAACAGACCGCCGGTCCCGGGAAAGAGGGGACCGGCGGTCTGTTTTGTGGTAAAAGGAGAGAGAATAACAATGATAACAGCTTTTGGATTACGAGCTTATCTTACCGTCCCGGCGGAGAAAAGTCAATAGCTCCCCACCATCGTTTACAGAACGTTCACAGGAAACCGGCACTCTGCTTATTGACGGCGGGGCGCAATGGTGGTAATATTTAGCCTGCTAACATTTAGGGCGCTAAATATTAAAATCTCAGGAAAGGAGCAGACTATTATGAGCTGCATGAAAAAGCCCGAGCTTATCGGCCCCCTGCTGGGGTACTGCAACCACCGGGCCTATCAGCGGATGGAGCAGAAGCTGCGGCGCTATGGGGTCACGCCCATCCAGTGCCGGTCGCTGACGTATCTGCACCGGCAGCCGGGCCCCGTGACCCAGAAACAGCTGCAGCAGCATCTGGCCGTGAAGCCCTCCACCGTCAACGGCATCGTGGACCGGCTGGTGGAAAAGGGGATGCTGACCCGGACTCCGGGGGAAAAGGACGGCCGGTGCCGCATCCTGCGGCTGACGGAGGCCGGGCAGCGGTTTTATGACGACTTCGAGTCCATCACCCGGCAGATCGAGGACCTGATCCACCGGGGCATGGACCCCCAGGAGACGGAGACCCTGCGCCGGCTTCTGCTGCGGGCGGCGGACAATCTGACATCGGAGGAGGACAACGCATGATTCGGAAATTAGCCCCCTATACCAAGGGGTATCGCGTCTGGATATTCCTGGGCGTGCTGTGTTCGGCAGGCGAGGCCGTGCTGGAGCTGCTGCTGCCCAAGGCCATGAGCCAGATCGTGGACGTGGGCATCGCCAACGGCGACAAGGCGTATATTCTGGCCACGGGCCTGAAAATGATCCTCATGGCCCTGGCGTCCCTGGTGATGGGCGTGGGGGCGGCGGGCCTGGCAGCCAAGGCCGGTATGGGCTTCGGCGCCAACGTCCGGGCCGCGGAATATGCCCAGGTGCAGAGGTTCTCCTTTGCCAACATCGAGCGGTTTTCCACCGCGTCCCTGATCACCCGGCTCACCAACGACGTCTCGTCGGTGCAGATGACCCTGATGATGGGGATGCGGATGCTGGTCCGGGCTCCGGTGATGCTGATCACCGCCCTGGTCATGGCCCTGACCATCAGCCTGCAGCTGAGCCAGGTGTTCCTGGTGGTGCTTCCCCTGCTTCTGCTTCTGGTGGCCATCGTCATCCGCTATGTGGGGCCGTTTTTCACCGCCCTGCAGAAGTCCACCGACGACCTGAACCTGGTAGTGCAGGAGAACCTCAACGCCATCCGGGTGGTGAAGTCCTTCGTCCGGGAGGACCGGGAGCAGGAGAAGTTTGCCCAACGCAGCGACACCCTTCGGGATACGGCGGAGCGGGCCTACAGCTTCGTGGTGCTGTTTGTCCCCCTGGTGACCCTCATTATGGGCGGCACCATCATGGCCATCATGTGGCTGGGCGGCCACTATGTGGTGGGCGGCGCCATGCTCTCCGGCGACCTGATCGCCTTCTTCACCTACGCCTCCGAAATTCTCATGTCCCTGATGATGGTGGCCATGGTGATGATGGTGCTGACCCGGTCCATTGCCTGCGGCAAGCGCATTGTGGAGGTGCTGGAGGAGCAGCCCGAGATCACCGACTCCGCCGCCGACCCGGCCCTGACCGTTGAAAACGGCGAAGTGGACTTTGACCACGTTTATTTCAAGTATCACAAGGACAGCGGCGCCTGGAACCTGGAGGATATCTGCCTGCACATTGAAAGCGGCATGACCGTGGGCATTCTGGGCGGCACCGGCAGCGCCAAGAGTACCCTGGTGAGCCTGATCCCCCGGCTGTACGAGGCCACGGAGGGCGCCGTGTCCGTAGGCGGACACGACGTCCGGGAATACACCATGGAGGCCCTGCGCCAGGGCTGCGCCATGGTGCTGCAAAAGAACACCCTGTTCTCCGGCACCATCCGGGAAAACCTCCGCTGGGGCCGGGAGGACGCCACGGACCAGGAGATGGAGGAGGCCTGCCGCATGGCCTGCGCCGACGAGTTCATCTCCCGCATGCCCGACGGCTACGACACCCACATTGAGCAGGGCGGCGCCAACGTCTCCGGCGGTCAGAAGCAGCGCCTGTGCATTGCCCGGGCCATTCTGCGCCGGCCCCGGGTGCTGATTCTGGACGACTCCACCTCCGCCGTGGACACCGCCACCGACGCAAAGATCCGGTCCGCCCTGCGCCAGGCCCTGCCCGGGGCCACCAAGCTCATCATCGCCCAGCGCATTTCCTCCGTCATGGACGCCGACCTGATCGTGGTGCTGGACGACGGCAAAATTTCCGGTGCAGGCACCCATGACCAACTGATGGCCTCCAACCACATCTATCAGGAGGTTTACAAATCCCAGCAGGAAGGAGCGACGATTGATGGCTGAAAACAAGAATCAAGCGCGGCCCGGAGGTCCGGGTCACGGTCCCGGCCGGGGCCACGGCTATCAGCGGCCCCAGAATCTCCGGGGCACGGTGGGGAAGCTCCTGGCCTATATCGGCCGCTATAAGGCGGCGCTGATCGTGGTGGCGGTGTGCCTGGTGCTCAGCTCCGTGGGCTCCGTGGCCAGCAGCTACTTCCTCAAGCCCGCCCTGAACCACATTGTGGCCGGGGACTTCAAGGGCCTGTTCTGGATGCTGGTGGCCATGGGCGGGGTGTTCCTGGTGTCCGCCGGGTGCTCCTATGCCTATTCCCGGATCATGGTGCGCATCTCCCAGCGGACGGTGGCCACCCTGCGGCAGGACCTGTTCAACAAGCTCCAGTCCCTGCCCCTGCGGTATTTCGACACCCACCAGTCCGGCGACCTGATGAGCCGCTTCACCAACGATATGGACACCGTGTCCGACATGATCGGCAACAGCTTCGCCAGCGTGGTGTCCAACCTGCTGACCTTCGTGTGCACGGTGGTGATGCTGGTTTACCTGAACTGGGCCCTGACCCTCATCACCTTCGTGTTCCTGGGGCTGATGCTCCTGGTGGTGAAGGGCGTGGGCGGCCGCAGCCGCATCAGCTTCCAGCAGCAGCAGGCGGCCCTGGGCAGCCTCAATGGCTACATTGAGGAGATGATCGAGGGCCAGAAGGTCATCAAGGTCTTTCACCATGAGCAAAAGACCCTGGACGAGTTCTCCGCCCGCAACAGCGCCTATCGGGACGCCGCCGCCATGGCCCAGACCTACGCCGGGGCCATGATGCCCGCCATGGGAAACCTCTCCCGCATCAACTATGCCGTCACCTGCTGTGTGGGCGGCCTGCTGTCCATCTCCGGCGTGTTCGACATCGGCTCTCTGGGCGCGTATCTGCTGTATGTCAAGCAGGTGTCCCAGCCGGTGGGCCAGATCAGCCAGCAGGTGAATACCCTGCTGGCCGCCGTAGCCGGCGCGGAGCGCATTTTTGCCGTGATGGACGCCGACCCCGAAACCGACGACGGCATCGCCACCCTGGTCCGGGTGCTGAAGGACGGCGATACCCTGACGGAGACGGACCGCCGCACCGGCCACTGGGCCTGGAAGAAGCCCGATGGCTCCCTGACGGAGCTGCGGGGCGACGTGCGCTTTGAGCACGTGGACTTCGGCTATGACCCGGAGAAAACCGTGCTCCACGATGTGTCCCTGTTCGCAGAGCCGGGGCAGAAGATCGCCTTCGTCGGCTCCACCGGCGCGGGAAAGACCACCATCACCAATCTCATCAACCGGTTTTACGACATTCAATCCGGCTCCGTCACCTATGACGGCATCGACGTCCGGGACATCCGGAAGGACTCCCTGCGCCGCTCTCTGGGCATTGTTTTGCAGGATACCCACCTGTTCACCGGAACCGTGGCCGACAACATCCGCTACGGGAAGCTGGACGCCACCGATGAGGAGGTCCGCGCCGCGGCCAGGCTGGCCAATGCCGACACCTTCATCCGCCACCTGCCCCAGGGGTACGACACCGTCATCACCGGGGACGGCGGCAGCCTCAGCCAGGGGGAGCGCCAGCTGCTGGCCATTGCCCGGGCCGCCGTGTCGGATCCCCCGGTGCTGATCCTGGACGAGGCCACCTCCTCCATCGACACCCAGACCGAGCAGCTGATCCAGCAGGCCATCGACCACCTGCTCCAGGACCGCACCTCCTTCCTGATCGCCCACCGGCTCTCCACCATCCGCAAGGCGGACATGATCCTGGTGGTCCGGGACGGCCGCATCGTGGAGCAGGGCACCCACCAGGAGCTACTGCGCCGCCATGGCTATTACCACGATCTTTACAGCAAGCAGTTCGCCGAGGAATCTGCGGCCCGCATCCTGCAATAATTACCAGAATATGGAAGCCCCGGCAGCGCCGCTGCCGGGGCTTTTTTCACCCCGTTTTCCGGGAAAGCGCTTCCCATCTGTCCCCCTGTGACGGACAGACTTTCCTTGGCTCCTATCGACCGCTTCCCGCCTGACAGGCGGATACTCCGTGAAATTTCTGACAAGCGGACTCACCCGTTTGCCAGGATTTTCACATATTTGTCCGCTTATGAAATACAGCCGTTTCCTATACCTGACATTGTTAAAACCTTGACCGCTATTTTTTCATTTTGCTTCCAGTTATTTCCAAAAAAGGTTGCCAAGCCGCCGTCTTTTCGATACAATATCCTGCGAGATAGAGAAGAAGGAACCTGCAGCATGTAATGTGGGACCAAGAATCAAGGAGGTCTTTCATGAAAGTATTAGTCATCAATGCCGGCAGCTCGTCCCTGAAGTATCAGCTGCTGGACCCAGAAACCGGCCATCTGCTGGCCAAAGGCCTGTGCGAGCGCATCGGCATTGACGGAAAATTCACCTATAAGCCCCAGGTGGAGGGCAAGGCCGCCGTGTCGGCGGCGGACGTCCCCATGCCCACCCATTCCGAGGCCATCCAGGCGGTGCTGTCCGCCCTGGTGGACCCGGACAACGGCGTCATCTCCTCCATGAAGGAGATCGACGCGGTGGGTCACCGGGTGGTCCACGGCGGCGAGAGCTTCGCCAGCTCCGTCCTCATCACCGACCAGGTCATGCAGGCGGTGGAGGACTGCACCCCCCTGGCGCCTCTGCATAATCCGGCCAACATCATCGGCATCGAGGCCTGCCGGGCCGTCCTGGGCCACGATGTGCCCCAGGTGGCGGTGTTCGACACCGCCTTCCACCAGACCATGCCCGAGCACGCGTATCTGTACTCCATCCCCTATGAGTACTATGAAAACGACAAGATCCGGCGCTACGGCTTCCACGGCACCTCTCACCGCTATGTGTCCCTGCGGGCGGCGGAGATCCTGGGCCGTGACCCGGCGGAGCTGAAGGTGGTGTCCTGCCACCTGGGCAACGGCTCCTCCCTGGCCGCCATCGACGGCGGCCGCTGCGTGGATACCTCCATGGGCCTGACGCCTCTGGCGGGCCTGCCCATGGGCACCCGGGCCGGTGACATGGACGTGGGCGTGGTGGAGTTCATCGCCAACAAGTACGACATGACCATTTCCGAGGCCGTGAACCTGCTGAACAAGGAGTCCGGCATGCTGGGCCTGTCCGGCGTGTCCTCCGACTTCCGGGATCTGGAGCAGGCGGCAGAGAAGGACCATCACCGGGCCACCGTGGCCCTGGAGATCTTCGAGTACCGGGTACGCAAGATGATCGCCGAGTATGCCGCCGCCATGGGCGGCGTGGACGTGGTGGTATTCACCGCCGGCGTGGGCGAAAACGCACCCGAGACCCGGGCCCACATCCTCCAGGGCCTGGAGTTCATGGGCATCACCTGCGATCCGGAGAAGAACCGCTGCCGGGGCAAGGAGCAGATCATCTCCCGGGACGGCGCCCCCGTCACCGTGATGGTGGTCCCCACCAACGAGGAGCTGATGATCGCCCAGGACACCATGGAGCTGGTCCTGGACCAGGAATAAGCCCTATTTATTGACCATTTCGCAAAAAAACCGGGACGCCCCAGCGTCCCGGTTTTTTAACCTGTCAACAAGTCCAGCCCTGCGCAGCGGGCCGCAAAAGTCTTTACCAGCTCTGGGCCGACAGGATGACCTTCTTATAGCTGCGGCGGAAATAGACGATCTCGGCGGCGCCGGTGATGGCCCAGGAGAAGATATACAGCAGGTACAGAGAGGTGATGGTGCCCAGCCAGGCGAACACGGTGTATACCCAGATGACCCGGAACACGCAGGAGCCCAGAATGACGATCACCGTGGGGCCCACGCTTTTGCCGATGCCCCGGGAGGCGGCGATGCTGGCGTCCATCAGCGGGGACACCACATAGGAAAAGCTCATGATCCGCAGCCGCTGCATGCCCGCGTCGATGACCTCCGTTTCGTTGGCAAACAGGCCCAGGAAGCTCCGGCCGAAAAACAGCAGCAGCAGGCCGCACACGGCCCCCACTCCGGCGGCGTAGCACATACTCACCAGATAGCTTTTGACAATGCGCTCGGTTTTGCCGGCGCCCCAGTTCCGGCTGACGAAGCTGGCGCAGCCGGTATAGAAGGCCGCCATCATGTTAAACAGCAGGGTATCGGCGTTGGCGGCGGCGGAGCTGCCGGACACCGTGACGGCGTCGAAGGAGTTCAGGCCCACCTGGACAAACAGGTTGGCCACGGCGAAAATGGCGTTCTGCAGCCCCGTGGGGATGCCGATGGCCAGGACCCGCCGGGCCTCCTGGGGATGGACCCGGAGGCGGCGCAGCTCCAGGCGGCAGGCGTCCTTCCGCCGCAGCAGGTGCAGCACGATCAGCAGGGCCGACAGGCACTGGGCGATGACGCTGGCGATGGCCACGCCCTCGGCGGCCATGTGGCAGCGGATCACAAAGAACAGGTTCAGAACCACGTTCAGCACACCGGCAACGGACAGATACAGCAGAGGCCGCCGGGTGTCGCCCACGGCGCTCATGATGCCGTTGCCGCAGTTGTACACGGCCATGGCCGGCATGCTCAGGGCGTATATCTTCAGATACAGCACGGCCCCGTCCATCAGCTCGTCCTTGGTGTGCAGCAGGGCCAGCATGGGCCCGGCCAGCAGAACGCAGATCAGGCACAGCACCACGCCGATGGCGGCGCACAGCACAAAGGACGTGTGAACGGTTTTTTCCACCCGCTGCTTATCCCCCATGCCCAGGCCCCGGGCCACCGCCACGTTGACGCCGCTGCCCATGCCGATCAGCAGTCCCGTGAACAGCGACACCAGCAGCGTGGTGGAGCCCACGGCTCCCAGCGCCCGGTAGTCCGCGAACTTGCCGGCAATGGCCACGTCGCTGAGGTTGAACAGCACCTCCAGCACCTGGGTCAGCATCAGGGGCAGGCTGAACAGCAGCATATTTTTCCACAGGGAGCCTTCCGTCATGTTGACGGACAGGGCGCTCTTTTTTTGCGTCGCTTCCATGAAACACACCTCTTATCCAAAATATATTGGCACGCAATTGCACAGTATAACACCACGATTTGCACAAAACAACCCCCTCAGACGCCATATTTTCCCCAGAGGAAATGGCACGTCATTGTGCACAATGTTGTGTTCCGGAGGCAGCCCCCTCTACCGGCGGAAAAAACCGGGAAAACGGCGGCAGATGGATAAAATTTTCACATTCCGGGAGAAAAGTCGCGAAAAGCCCTTGCAATCCACGGGGAAATGTGGTACAGTCCACTTCGACAATTGAATAGGGGCGGCGGGGCCTGTCCGCACTGCCGCCTGACACCATTATTTCTGGCTTGCCGCCAAGGTCGCGGCAAGGAAAAAGGAGAAAGCTATGAAGAAGAAACTATTGGCTCTTTTCCTGGCGCTGGTAATGGTCGGCGCCGTACTCCCGGGATGCGGAGACGGCAGCAAGGACCCCGGCGGACAAGGAAATAACGGCAAAACGGGCGAACCGGTCAAGGGTGGCGAGATCACCGTTGGCATCGCCCAGGACCTGGACGACAGTCTTGACCCCCACCAGACGGTGGCCGCAGGAACCAGAGAGGTCTTGTTCAACATCTTCGAGGGATTGGTGAAGCCCAATTCCGACGGCGAAATGATCCCCGCTGTGGCGGAGAAATACACGCTGTCCGAGGATGGAACCACCTATACCTTCACGCTTCGTGAGGGAGTGAAGTTCCACAACGGCCAGACAGTGACCGCAGAGGATGTTGTATATTCCATCAATCGCTGCGCCGCTGTGCCGGAGGGTCAGGAGAAGCCTCTGGTAGCGGCGTTTTCTGCTGTCAAGAGTGTCGAGGCCCTGGACGAAAAGACCGTTGCCGTTACCATCGCACAGCGGGACCTGGAGTTCATCAGCTATATGACGGCCGCCATCATTCCCGCGGACTATGAAAATCAGGACACGGCTCCGGTGGGCACCGGCCCCTTCAAGTTCGTGTCCCGGACCCCCCAGCAGGACTTCGTCATGGAGCGGTTCGAGGATTACTGGGGCGCCCCGGCGTGGCTGGACAAGGTCACCTATAAAATCTGCGAAAATGCCGACGCTCTGGTGATGAATCTGAACGGCGGGTCCATCGACCTGTGCGCCCACCTGACCTCTGCCCAGGCCTCCCAGCTGAACCAGAACTTCCAGGTGCTGGAGGGCACCATGAACCTGGTGCAGGCCATCTATCTGAACAACCAGGCCAAGCCCTTTGACAATCAGCTGGTGCGCCAGGCCCTGTGCTATGCCATCGACCGGCAGGGCATCATGGACATGGTGGCCGACGGCCACGGCACCGCCGTGGGCAGCAGCATCTATCCCGCATTCACCAAGTATTTCCTGCCGGAGCTGGTGGATAAGTATCCCCACGATGTGGCCAAGGCCAAGGAGTTGCTGGCCCAGGCCGGGTATCCCGACGGCTTCGACATGACCATCTCCGTTCCCAACAACTATCAGCCCCATATGGACACCGCCGAGGTGGTGGCCGAGCAGCTGCGGGAGGCGGGGATCAACGTGACCATCCAGCCGGTGGAATGGAGCACCTGGCTGGACACCATCTATAACGGCCGCCAGTTCCAGGCCACGGTGGTGGGCGTGGACGCCGCCAATATGACCGCCCGGGCCATGCTGGAGCGGTTCACCTCCGACTACGGCAAGAACTTCATCAACTATAATAACCCCGCCTATGACGCCCTGTTCCAGCAGGCTATCAACGCCCAGGACGAGGCCACTCAGACGGACCTGTACAAGCAGATGGAGGCCATGCTGGCGGACACCGCCGCCAACGTGTATATCCAGGACCTGTGCGACCTGGTGGCCATGCGGCAGGATCTGGGGGGACTGAAGTTCTATCCCATCTATGTGCTGGACCTGTCCACGGTCTATCTGACCCAGCGGTAACGTTATACTGAACTGAAAGAGGCGATGACCATGAAATACGCGGCCAAGAAAATCGGACTGATGCTGCTGACCATGGTCATCGTCTCTTTTCTGGCGTTTCTGGCGTTCCAGGTGATCCCCGGGGACCCGGCGGTGAAGCTGCTGGGCACCGAGGCCACCCCGGAGCGCATTGCCGCCCTGCGGGCGGAAATGGGACTGGACCGGCCGTTTTTTGAGCGGTATGTCCAGTGGGTGCTGGGGGCCCTGAAGGGGGACTTCGGTACGTCCTACAGCTATAAAATGCCGGTGTCGTCCATGCTGGCGGGGAAGCTGCCGGTGACGGGGCTTCTGACGGGGATGTCCTTTGTGCTGATCCTGGCCTTTTCCATCCCCCTGGGCATTTTCACCGCCCGCCACGCCGGAGGGCGGCTGGACCGGGCCATGACCGCCGTGAACCAGGCGCTGATGGCCATCCCGGCCTTTGTGACGGGCATCCTGCTGACCTATGTGTTCGGGCTGGTGCTGCGGTGGTTCGTGCCGGGAAACTATGTTTCCCCCGGCGACAACTTCGGCGGCAGCCTGTGGTACTTCCTGTTCCCCGCCGTGTCCATCGCCCTGCCCAGGGTGGCCATGACGGTGAAGATGCTGCGCTCGTCCATTCTGTCGGAGCTGCAGAAGGACTATGTCCGCACCTCCCACAGCCGGGGCAACAGCGACCGTTCCACCCTGTACCGCCATGTGCTGCGCAATGCCATGGGGCCGGTGGTGTCGTTTCTGGCCATGACCGTGGCGGACATTGTGGCCGGCTCCGTGGTCATCGAGCAGGTATTCTCCCTGCCGGGCCTGGGCCGGATGCTGCTGACCTCCATCGCCAACCGGGACTATCCCGTGGTGCAGGCGGTGGTGGTGATCGTGGCCTTCTGGGTGGTGCTGGTGAATCTGCTGGCGGACCTGATCAACCAGCGGCTGGACCCCCGGCTGCGGCTGACGTGACAAATCGGGAAAAGAAAGGTGGGAGCGGGCCTTGTTGCTGAACGAAAAAAAGAATCACTATCTGCGGACGGGGCTGATCCTCACCGGATTGATGACGGCCCTGGCCCTGGTGGGCTGCGTGTGGACCCCCTATTCCCCCACGGCCATGTCCGGCAGCGAGAAATTCCTGGCCCCGTGCCTGCGGCACCTGTTCGGCACGGACAACTTCGGCCGGGACATTTTCAGCCGGGTGCTGGCCGGGGCGGGCACCACCTTCTTCATCAGCGCCGCCACCGTGTGCATCGGCGCGGCGGCGGGCACCCTGGTGGGGGCCTTTACCGGCTATTTCGGCGGCTGGCTGGACGAGGCGCTGATGCGCGTCAACGACGCGGTGACGGCGTTTCCCAGCATCCTGCTGGCCCTGGTGTTCATCTCGCTGCTGGGGTTCGGCAAGTACAACGTGATCCTGGCCCTGGGCGTCGCCTTTGTGCCCAGCTATGCCCGGGTCATCCGCAGCGAATTTGCCCGGCACCGGGAGATGAACTATGTCAAAAGCGCCCGGCTCATGGGAGCGGGGCATCTACGCATTATGTTTCTGCATATTCTGCCCAACACCCGGCAGGTGCTCCTGCCGACGCTGGTGATCGGGTTTAACAACGCCGTGCTGGCGGAGGCCAGCATGAGCTATCTGGGCATCGGCGTGAAGCCCCCGGACGTGTCCCTGGGGTATATGCTGTCCGAGTCCCAGAGCTATATGGCCAGGGCCCCCTGGTATATGCTGACGGTGGGCGGCGTGATCGTGCTGCTGATTTTAGGCGTCAGCCTGCTGGGCGAGGGGCTCCAGCGAAAGCAATGGGGGAGGTGACGGTATGCTGGAAATTCGCGATCTGCATGTGCAGTTTCACGAGGCGGACCACGAGGCGGTGCGGGGCATCGACCTGACGGTGGGCGACGGCGAGATCGTGGGCCTGGTGGGTGAATCCGGCAGCGGCAAAACCGTCACGGCCATGATGATCTCCGGCCTGCTGCGGCCGGAGCAGGCGGCCTTCCGGGGCCAGATTCTGCTGGACGGGCGGGACCTGCTGACCAGCAGCGGCGATACCCTGCGCAGCATCCAGGGAAAGGACATCTGCGTGGTGTTCCAGGAGCCCATGAGCGCCATGGACCCCACCATGCGCATCGGGCCCCAGGTGGAGGAGTGCCTGCGGGTGCACACGGACCTGCCGCCGGGAAAGCGGCGGGAGCTGGCCCTGCAGGCCCTGCGGGACGTGGACCTGCCGGAGGCGGAGGAGGTATACCGGAAGTATCCCCACGAACTGTCCGGCGGTATGCTGCAGCGGGCCATGATCGCGGCGGCCATCCTGCCCCGGCCGAAACTCCTGCTGGCGGACGAGCCCACCACGGCCCTGGACGTGACCATCCAGGCCCAGATTCTGGAGCTGCTGCGGCGGCTGAACCGGGAGCTGGGTATGTCCATTCTGTTTATTTCCCACA
>OLWK01001233.1_pt1 | contig 11842 bp, 10 predicted proteins | sample 1674141 | NCBI WGS metagenome assembly OLWK01 (sample SAMEA103958148, study PRJEB25191) | human gut metagenome | reverse complement strand
GTGCTTACAGCGTATAGCTGCTTAGCACATTATTGAATTATTAACGAACTATTGTTCTAAAAAGTCCCTCATAAAAATGTGATATATTTTGCTATCTCATCGTTTTTCTGTCTTTTGCTGCTAGAATACAATAATAATACCATGAATATATTAAGGAGATGGTGTAGCATCGTAACCTTTTTGATGGGTTTTCTGTCTAATAACTAGACAGCCGTGTCAAGTATTTAGACAGGTCCTTTTATGGACTTTCTTTCTATATATTCTGATAATCAGTCGTTTATGTTTTTGGCATAGCCGTTGCCTTGCTATTTTGCAACAAAATAAGAATAGTAACAACATAAAGAATAGTAAGAAAATGAAAAGACTTGCGTTAGTAGCATCCTTCTGTGGCATTACTATAACACAGATGATGGCACAGAACATCAACGGCGAACAGATTTCCGACACGACCCTATTTGATAAGTTCTCCAAAGAACTTGGCGAAGTGGTGGTGAAAGCTCATCTTCCTCAATATAAGAAGACCCACGAAGGACTGCTGACCAATGTGGCAGGAACTGTGCTTGGCAAGATGGGTACGGCAGAAGATGTATTGAAGCATGTTCCGAGTATCGTGAAGAAGAAAGATGGATATGAGGTGGTCGGCAAGGGTACACCTATTATATATATCAACGGCAGGAAGATGCAAGACATCAGTGAGTTGGATAACATCAAATCTTCCGACATCAAGAGTGTGGAAGTCATCCAGAATCCTGGAGCCACCTACGATGCTTCGGTAAATGCGGTAATCAAAATCAAAACCATCAAGAAGAAAGGCGAAGGCTTCGGCTTTGATACTCGCTCTGTGTATTGGTACAATAAGCATGACAATACCATCCAACAGGTTAACATGAACTATCGTCATAATGGACTGAATCTCTTTGCCACTTATAAGTTCTCTGATGCAACATGGATGCAAAAGGCCTCCTACGAACAGACTGTACATGTAGATACGCTTTGGCAACAGCATAACAACAACGAAGTAACAGGTCGTATAGAATCGCATCGTCTTATCAGTGGTTTTAGCTATGATTTCAATGCCAATCATTCCATTGGTGCGAGATACACCTTGACCTCGCCAGGATATTCTCGCTCAAAAGATTTTTTCGATAGTCAGGTGACTGCCGACGGTAAGTTTTACGACTATATCAAAACCGATGGTCTGACGGTCGACAAGAACAACCCTAGCCATCAATTGAATGCCTACTACAACGGCATTTGGGGCAAGACCACTATTGACCTGAATACCGACCTCTATTTCAGTACAAACAGGGCTTATGCCTATAGCGATGAACAGAGCCAGGAGCACGATTCTCGTAACATCAACTCCAAGAATCGTGTGAGCAATAAGATGGTAGCCACCAAACTCGTAATTACCTCTCCTCTCTTAGGAGGTAATCTCTCCTATGGAGCTGAGTATATCCATACCCGTCGCAACGATGACTACGAAGTGAATCGCACCGACCTCCTCGCCAACTCTTATAGCAAGTTGGAGGAGCAGACGGCAAGTCCATTCATCCAATATGCGCACCTCACCCCGATAGGAAACATCACGGCAGGATTGCGATACGAGTATGTAAGATTCAAGTATTATGATGCAGGCATCTATCAACCCGAGCAGAGTCGCTCCTTCCGCAACCTCTTTCCTACCATCAGCTATGGTGCGAAGATAGGCAAGGTAATGGCACAGTTGAGCTATTCGGTAAAGACCTCTCGTCCTTCATATAGTCAACTGAGCAACAATGTATCTTATATGAATCGATTTACTCGCCAGACTGGTAATCCTTATCTCGACAACGAAACCAATCACAGAGTGGAATTATCGGGTGTATGGAAGTTCATCCAGTTTATGGTCAACTACAAGGACTCTCGCAATGCCATCATCTATTGGGCAGAGCAAATTCCTGAGGACGAAGCTATTACCATGATAAGTCGTAAGAACGTGAAGAGTCTCAAGAGCATGACCGCCTACATCAGTGCCGCTCCAAAGATAGGCATTTGGGCGCCACAAATCAACTTGGGCATGCAGAAGCCCTGGTTCACCCTCCATACTGATGTGGCATCTTATCGCTTGAACCGTCCTATCTTCATGGGCAACTTCAACAATGCCTTCTCCTTGCCATGCGGCATCACCCTTAACGTGGATTATCGCTATCAGAGCAAGGGTAACACGATGAACGTATATCTTGCCAAAGAGCAGCATGTACTGGATGTCAGCATCAGTAAGTCATTCCTAAAGGATGCCCTTACCTTGGAAATAAAAGGCAATGACCTGCTTTATAAATGTTGGGATGCCGACTTGCTCTATAACCAAAAGATGGAACTTTTGCAAGTATCTAAGCGAGGTACGAGAGACCTGCAACTCACCCTTCGCTATAAGTTCAATACCACACGTAGCAAGTACAAAGGAACTGGTGTCGGTAATGCAGAGCTGAATCGACTATAAATATCTTTTATTACTTTTATTCGAAAGTAGAGACATTTAAGGTGATTTCCTATAAGGGGAACAAAAAAGCAGCAAACCGCAAAGGGCTTGCTGCTCACGATAGGAGTGATTCCTATTTCTTTTATGGGTTGAGTTTTCTTTATATCCTTATCTCAATGGGTTTATACTTCCTTCAATACGGTTTCCAATCTTCCGATGAAGTCATCTACATTTTCCTTGGTCAATACCAATGGAGGGAGGATACGAAGGATGTTGGTGCCGGCGCAACCGGTGAAGCAGTGCTGCTCGTGGATGAGCTTGCTGCGAACTTCCTTGTGAGGAATGTCGAGTACGGCGCCTACCATTAAACCACGGCCACGAACCTCTGTGATGTGGCTGTTGCGCTTCTGCAACTCCTTCAGCTGGGCGATGAGATATTCACCAACTTCATGCGCATTCTGTACCAGGTTCTCCTTCTCAAATACATCGAGAACGGCGAGAGCGGCAGTACATGCCAGGTGGTTGCCACCAAAGGTTGTACCCAACTGACCATATACAGGAGTAAACTCTGGAGAAATCAATACGCCACCCATAGGGAAACCATTACCGATACCCTTGGCTACGGTGATGAGATCTGGCTTGATGCCCAACCACTGGTGTGCAAAGAACTTACCGCTTCTGCCATAACCACACTGGATTTCATCGCAAATCAGGAAGGTGCCGTATTTCTTGCAGGCTGCCTGTAATCCCTGAGCAAACTCAGGAGTTACCATGTTGCAACCACCTACGCCCTGAATAGCTTCGATGATACAAGCACATACATCGCCCTTGGCAAGTTCCTTCTCCCAAGCCTCCAAATCGTTGATAGGAAGATAGGTTACGTGACCATTATCATTGATAGGAGCGATGATCTTTGGATTATTTGTTACCTCTACGGCAAGGGATGTTCTGCCGTGGAAAGCCTTCTCTATAGAAAGCACGCGGGTTCTTCCGTTGGTGAATGAAGCCAGTTTCAAGGCATTCTCGTTTGCCTCGGCACCAGAGTTGATGAGGAAGAACTGATAAACTTCATAACCGCTTAGCTTGCCCAGACGCTCAGCGAGTTTCACCTGCAACTTGTTGATGACAGAGTTGGAATAGAAACCCAGGTTGTTCAACTGGTTGGTGAGCATCTCCACATAGTGAGGATGGCAATGACCGATGCTGATAACGGCATGACCGCCATAGAGGTCGAGATATTCCTGACCCTTGTCGTCCCATACCTTGCAGCCCTTACCTTTTACAATATTAATATCGAAAAGAGGATATACGTCGTAAAGTTTCATGTTAAATCTATGTTTTAAGAAAGACAACTCATAGAGTTATCTTATTACAAACTATTTTTTATGATAGAAGAACGAATGATTTTTCATCCGTTCTTCCGAATTCTTTTATCTAAAATGCTGATGGCTTGAGTTTCAAACCTGCTGTCTGGTCGAGACCAAACATGATGTTCATGTTCTGAACAGCCTGACCTACGGCACCCTTCAGAAGATTGTCGATGCAGGAAGTAATCAGGAGCTTATCGCCATACTTATCCACATGAACCAGGCACTTGTTGGTATTCACCACCTGCTTCAGGTCGATTGCCTTATCCACATAGTGGGTGAACTTGGCATCCTTGTAGAACTCCTTGTAACCTGCTACGATTTCCTCGATTGGCTTGTCGGTCTTCACCACTTCTGTAGCGAAGATGCCACGGGCGAAGTCGCCACGGTAAGGGATGAAGTCGATGGCTGCATCGAGATAACCCTGTGTCTGCTTCAGACTCTCACGAATCTCTGGTACGTGCTGATGGTTGAATGCCTTGTAGATGCTCATGTTGTTGTTGCGCCATGAGAAATGGGTAGTGGCGCCTGGCTTCTGACCTGCGCCGGTGCTGCCTGTAATGGCGTTGACAGATACATCGCTGTTGATGAGGCCCATCTTAGCAGCAGGCAACAAACCAAGTTGAATGCAGGTTGCAAAACAACCTGGGTTTGCCACGTGCTGAGCTACGGCTATTTTTGATTCATTTATTTCTGGAAGACCATATACAAAATCGTGAGCGGCTGGGGTTGGCTGCTGGGTAGCAACCACAGTCTCTGGGGCCAGACGGAAGTCCTGTGCCAAGTCGATAATCTTCACGTTCTCCGGAACATTGTGCTCCTTCAGGAACGCCTCGCTCTTGCCATGACCGAAGCAGAAGAAGATAACATCTACCTGGTCGAAAGGCATCTCGGCGGTAAACTTCAAGTCGGTCTCGCCATACAATCCCTCGTGAACCTCAGCCACCAGGTTGCCGGCGTTACTCTCGCTGTTGGCGAATACAATCTCTGCCTCAGGATGGTTGATAAGAAGGCGAATCAACTCACCTCCTGTATAACCAGCTGCTCCTAAAATACCTACTTTTACCATATTATCTTTCCTCGTTAGGGTGCATACCATAATAAACACGGAGTGGGGTAGAGCTTACCTTGATGAAGCCCTTTGCATCCTCGGCTGTCCAACCGTGCTGCATCTCACCATACTCACCGAGCTTAGACTTGGTCAAATCGTCTGGTGAATCGACACCAACAGTCTGGAAACTGTATGGACGGAGTTTCAGGATAGCTGTACCGTTTACGTTGCGCTGAGAAGAAGTCAGCATCGCTTCGATATCCGGCATTACTGGCTCCAGGTACTGACTCTCGTGGAGGAACATTCCGTACCAGTTGCCTACCTGATCCTTCCAATACTGCTGCCACTTGCTCAATGTGCTCTTCTCCAACAGGCGGTGAGCCTCGATGATGAGCTTAGGAGCCGCAGCCTCGAAAGCTACACGACCCTTGATACCGATGATGGTGTCACCCACGTTGCAGTCGCGACCGATGGCGTAAGAAGCGCCAATCTCCTCAATCTTCTGGATGGCAGCAATCTTATCATCAAACTTCTCGCCGTTGACAGCCACGATCTCACCCTTCTCGAAGGTAATCTTCAGTTCGGCCTCTTCTTCCTTGGCAGTAACGTGCTTCAGGTAAGCCTCCTCAGGAAGCCCCTGGGTTGGGTCGAGAATCTCACCGCCGCAGATACTGGTTCCCCAGATACCTACGTTATAAGAATACTTCAACTTGGTGAAGTCTGCAAAGAAGCCGTGCTCGTTCAAATAATCAACCTCCTCCTTACGAGAAAGCGCCTTGTCACGAGTCAATGTGATGATCTCTACACCAGGAGCCATTACCAGGAAGGTCATGTCGAAACGAATCTGGTCGTTGCCGGCACCTGTACTTCCGTGAGCGATAGCATCTGCACCAATCTCCTTGGCGTAACGAGCGATGGCGATAGCCTGGAAGATACGCTCTGAAGATACAGAGATAGGATAGCAGTTGTTGCGGAGCACATTACCGAAAATCATGTATTTCAATGATTTCTCATAATATTCGTGGGTAACGTCGAGAGTGACGTATGCCTTGGCGCCCAACTTATATGCGTTCTCCTCGTTGTTCTTCAACTGCTCGGCAGAGAAACCACCTGTGTTAGCGCATGCTGCATAAACATCCCAGCCATCCTGGGTCAACTTCATTACTGTGTATGATGTATCGAGACCGCCGCTAAAAGCGACTACAACTTTTTTATTTGCCATTTTATTTTATGTTTAATATGGATGAATAATATTTAGATGGCATTCTTGCCAACACCTTATTATATATAAGGATTTAGATTTCTGCAGAAGGACCGTCAATCTTGCGGATTCTCTCAATCACTTCCTGAGGAAGCTTGATAGGCAGATGCTCCTCTGGGTCGAAGAGCATGGCGGTGCAGATGCAGTATTTGCGGTTGGTACGATGGAGGACATCCACGTTGATGCAACCCTCGCAACCACGCCAGAATGACTCATCATCGGTCAGGTCGGCGAAAGTAACAGGAAGATAACCCAGCTGGGTGTTCATCTTCATGACAGCCGAACCGGATGTCAAAGAGAAAATCTTGGCATGAGGCCATCGCTGTCGGGCAAGCGTAAAGGTAAGGTTCTTGATACGCTTAGCCAATCCCAAACCACGGAAGTCTGGGTGAACGATCAAACCTGATGTGGTAACATAGTGCTTGTTGCCCCATGTTTCGATGTAGCTGAAACCTGCGAACTTTTCGCCCTGGAGTGCGATGACCGCCTTGGCTTCGCGCATCTTGGTGGCAACATACTCTGGTGAACGCTTGGCGATACCAGAACCACGCTTCTTTGCAGCTTCTGCAATTGTAGTCAGAATGGTGTCGATGTACTTGATGTGACTTTCGTCAGCCACCATTACTTTAACTTCTGCTTCTTCCATTTTTTCTCTTCTATCTTAAAATGTTTTTGTTTTAATATTCTTTCTTTATATATAATAAGGTGTATGTTTTGCATAAAAATTCAACCACCTTATACATATTTATGGTGAACGTCTGGAATTACCTCTGCTAGTGCATTGATGATTTCCTCTTCTGTGGTACCTTTCTTTTTAACAAGAAAGATCGTGTCGTCACCGGCGATGGTTCCAAGAATTTGAGAAATATCACTATTGTCTATGTTATAGGCAATGCTGCTTGCATATCCCGGACGTGTTTTGATCACGACCATGTTCCCGGAGAAGTTGATTGATTGGAATCCGGTATTCACCATCATCTTGCTCACTGGAATATGGTTTGATACTCTCTTATATAATGTATCATTGGGCAGGACATACGCATATTTTCCACTCGAAGATGCTGCCTTTGCTACCTTGAGCAGTTTTAAGTCACGGCTCAATGTAGCTTGCGTAATCTTAAAGCCTTCTTTGTGAAGAGCCTCCAAAAGTTGGTCTTGCGAACTCAACTCCTGACTTGATATAAGCATCTTCAAAGTTTCCAATCTGCTATTCTTTGCCTTCATATGCTGTATTTTTATTCGTTTAACGGCTGCAAAATTACAATATATTTTGTAAATAACCAAATAAAATGAAAGAAAAATGCATAAAATAACATTATTTTGTCTTTTGTTATGCATAAACATGGAATAAATATGCATGTATTACCTTCTTTCATACAAATTTTTTACACTTGGCTTTTGATGCAGAATAGCCTTTTTATCCATTTTAAGCTAATTATTGTAAATTATTGAAAAAAAGTCTACGAAAACCACATCGGTTCAATTAGTTTTTGTTATCTTTGCAGACACAATTCTTAGATTATAATCAACTTAATATAAAATAAACCTCTAGAAGATGGAAAAAATGAATGTTAAACCAGCAGAAGGTAAGCTGGGAATCTTGGTTGTTGGTTGTGGCGCAGTAGCTACTACCTTCATGACCGGTGTTTTCATGACTCGTAAGGGACTTGCTAAGCCAGTAGGTTCAATGACTCAGTACGACAAGATTCGTGTTGGCAAGGGTGCAGACAAGAAATATTTGCACTACAAGGACATCGTTCCTCTTGCAGACCTTAATGATATCGTATTCGGTACTTGGGATGTTTATCCGCAGAATGCTTATCAGGCAGCTATGTATGCTGAGGTATTGAAGGAGAAAGATATCAATCCTGTACGCGAGGAGTTGGAGAAGGTAGTACCAATGAAGGCTGCTTTCGACAAGAACTATGCAAAGCGTCTTGATGGCGATAATGTGAAGGATTGCAAGACCCGCTGGGAGATGGTAGAGGCTCTTCGTCAGGATATCCGCGACTTCAAGGAGAAGAACGGTTGTGCCCGTATCGTTGTTATCTGGGCAGCATCTACCGAAATCTACGTTCCTGTAGATATGGAGATTCATGGTACATTGGCAGCACTTGAGGCTGCAATGAAGGCTGACGACCGCCAGCATGTAGCTCCATCCATGTGCTACGCTTATGCTGCTTTGACAGAGGGTGCTCCTTTCATCATGGGTGCTCCTAATACAACTGTTGATATTCCTGCTATGTGGGAACTCGCAGAGAAGACCAAAATGCCTATCGCCGGTAAGGACTTCAAGACAGGCCAGACTCTTGTCAAGAGTGGCTTCGCTCCTATAATCGGTACCCGTTGTCTCGGCTTGAATGGCTGGTTCTCTACCAATATTCTCGGCAATCGTGATGGTCTCGTTCTCGATGAACCAGCTAATTTCCATACCAAGGAGGTTAGTAAACTCTCTACTCTTGAGACAATCCTGAAACCGGAAGCTCAGCCAGATCTCTATGGTCATGGTAACGATGAAGATACTCAGTACTATCACAAGGTACGTATCAACTATTATCCACCTCGTAACGATAACAAGGAGGGTTGGGATAATATCGATATCTTCGGCTGGATGGGTTACCCAATGCAGATTAAGATTAACTTCCTCTGCCGCGACTCTATCCTTGCTGCTCCATTGCTGCTCGACCTTACATTGTTGAGCGATCTTGCTGCTCGTGCAGGCCGTTTCGGAACCCAGCGTTTCTTGAGTTTCTTCCTCAAGGCACCTATGCACGATTATACTAAGGGTGAAGAGCCTGTGAACCATCTCTACCAGCAGTACACGATGCTGAAGAATGCTATCCGTGAGATGGGTGGTTACGAGGCCGATGAGGAAATCGACTAATTAGGTTATTTCATTTAATACTACACCTTATTATATAAGGCATTAATTTATATCATGGCACACCTTTGGAATGTTAGAATATCTTTCCATAGGTGTGCCTTTTTGTTTATTTATATAGAAAGTAGACATGGATTCGGTAACGAGTTTTATTTATGGTATGAGCATGATGTTCTTCTCCATGATGGCTTTCCTGTTTTGGAGAAAAGGAAAGGAGATGCTCTTTCGGATGATTATGTGGCTCATGATCGTGGTCGACCTGCAGTTGGTAAAGGACATGGTTTTCTTTCTGATTTATGGTTTTGACAACGAGCATGCGTGGTATCTTACGTCTTCGTTGGATATGATGATTATTCCGTTCTACAGCTTTGTGTTGATGGAACTGGTGAAGCCGGGCTGGTTCAGATGGCTGAAAGCTTTAATGCTGGAATTGCCTTTCCTCTTGTTGCCGGTGTTCTATATTTTTACCCATAATATCATCTGGTTTTATGTGCTTTCTGTCTGGGGAGCCATTTATGGATGCTGAGCTGTTTCGTTATTAAAGTGGATTACGACAATATCTATATGGTAAGCTCTCTGATACTCTGGATGCTGATAGATTATTTTGTTTATAGGCATGAGTCAGTGATAGAAGAGTTGAGCGATATTGAAATTGTACCGTTAGAGCAGAACGAAGTTGATGTTTCGTGGATGGCTGCTGAGGTGCAGCGGTTGTTCGAGGAAGATTAAATCTATCTCAATCCGAAACTGAAATTGTCTGATGTGGCGCTGGCTGCTGGTACGAACCGTACTTATCTGAGTCGCTATTTTAATCGGCAGAATGGGTAGACGTTTTATGATTATGTGAATACTTATCGTATATAATATGCAGAGAAATTGTTGAAGTCAACGAACTATCCTTTGCCGGAAATCGCCATCAAATCGGGATTCAATTCTATTTCTACGTTTAGAAGAATATTTTTTTTGCCTCTTTTGGTTGCTCTCCTAATAAATATAGAGTAAATGCATAAGTTGTTGGTGTATAGGTAGTTTATAAAAATCAGCGGCACACTGAAAAATGTCAAAAGACACTTTTTGTCTATTTGAAACCTATTTTTACTATTTTGAAACCATGGTTCTCGATTTTTTTCTATCTTTGCACCATAGAACTTTTTGAAGAGAATATAACTCTAGCATTTACCTTTTCTAGGAATTAAAAAAATAAAGGTTGGCCAACCCGTTGAGGGCAAGCCAACCTTTCTCGTTATGTATGTTATTCTTTGTTTTTTTACTTTATTCCCGGTTCTCGTTTTCATTATTCCTTGTTGCTGCCTCCGAAGATGCGGAGCAAGTAGAGGAAGAGATTGATAAAATCGAGATACAGGGTCAAGGCTCCGATGAGTGCCAGTTTCTGTGCGCCCTCGCTCATGTCGTATTGTGTCTGGAGCATCTGCTTGATTTTCTGACTGTCCCAAGCGGTCAAGCCAACGAAGATGGCTACACCTGCGTAACTCAAAATGTAATCAAATCCCGAACTCTTCAGGAACATGTTTACTATGGTAGCGATAATCAGGCCTATCAGCGCCATGAAGAGTATTTTTCCTAAAGAGGTCAAATCCTTCTTGGTAGTGTAACCATAGAAAGCCATCGCTCCGAATGTGCCGGCTGTAATAAAAAATACCTTGGCAATACTGGTCATCGTATATACTACGAATACGGATGAAAGCATGGCACCATTCAAAACCGAGTAGACGATGAAGAGTAGGGTGGCCGTAGTCAGGGAAAGTCTCTGTAGGGCACCGGTAATGATAAATACCAGAGCGAGCTCTGCGATAATCAAGCCAAAGAGCAAGCCGCGGCTTGTCATCAAGGTCATCAGCAGGGTAGGACTGCTAGCTACACCATAGGCAGTAACGCCCGTAATCAGGAGAGCTAAGGTCATCCATGTATACACTTTGCGCATCAAAGCAGAGAAAACACCGCTTATACCTCGCTCTTTCTCATTAACAGCAAAGCCATTGCTCTGCTGGTTGTTCTGATTATTTATCAGATTGTACATTTCCTTTTCTGTCATAATTCTATTTTCTTTTGTTATTTATGGTCTATTGAATAATATAATAAGCGCAAAGATAATGCCAATTATTGAAACGAACGATAATCTCTGCGCTTTATTAACATTTATTCCGTAATTTTACGTCATTCATTCCTTTATTTAAGGGCTGTCTTCTTTACGGCTATCTGTTTTCTGCCTCGTGTTACCTCTACGGCTACAGTTCCATTTACTGGTGAGCGAAGCAGTTCTGTATCAGATTTTGCCTGTTTCTGAAGTGCCAGGACACCTGAGGCTCCGTATATTCTGATGATGTCGTTCTGTTTCAGACCCTTTATCAGAATATGATAGTTGCCGCTGGGAATGATGGTGATGTCTGACTTCATGTCAGCCTCCTTGCGGTTGAAACTGATCTGCCATTGCCATCTTAATCTCTTATCTTCTCTTTCTTCTACCAGTCTCATACGCTATTCGTTTTATTTCGAATGCAAAGATACGTCTTTTCCGTTTTCTACCTATGCGATTTGTGCGATTTGCGTGGATTCGGGAAATAAAGTGCGAAAAATATCATGGAATCATTCAGAAAAATATCTCCGAAGGATAAGATAATATCTCCGAAAGATAGCAGAATATCTCCGAAGGATAAGAAATTATCTCCGAAAGATAGCTGAATATCTCCGAAGGATAAACCCAGAAGACAAATGTAGGTAATCCGATGACGAAGATATGGAAACTGGGTTGTGGTGACGAGGTGAAGGGTGAAGGGTATATTTTAAATCTTATATTATATTC
>OLWK01001231.1_pt1 | contig 11851 bp, 7 predicted proteins | sample 1674141 | NCBI WGS metagenome assembly OLWK01 (sample SAMEA103958148, study PRJEB25191) | human gut metagenome | reverse complement strand
TTCTTTTAACTCTTTAATGAATTTCATATTGTTATCCAAACCTTTCTGTCAATCTATTTCAACACCGTTAATGTGATGTCGAATTTCATCTCTTTATATTCCTGCTGTGACTGCCGCATAATCGTCAGTTCTACACTATCTCCCGGTTTCATACTGAGCAGAGAGTTCGTATATTCATCAAAGCTGACGATCACACGCTCACCGAATCCCGTGATGACATCTCCCTGCTGGATTCCCGCCAGCATTGCAGGAGAGTCCATTTCTACCTCTGTAATATAAGCTCCGTAAGGAACACTAAGTTCACTGTTAGCTTCCTCCGTGACATCCACACCCTTAAGACCCAGATAGGCGAATTTTTCTCCATTCGACATTTTCTCGATGTGACGCTTCAATTCCGTAATACCGTAAGCACATACCATATTTTTCATATCTGTGGCAGATTTGCCATTGGTAATGATACCAATGACCTGTCCCTGAAGATTGAATAATACACCGCCTGCATTCTGACTGCCTACAATATTCGTCTGCAGAATCCGATAAGTGGTATCCGATGCCGCCGACTCACTGGCAGAAGAAGTAATGATGCCATATCCCAGTGAGCCGTTAGTACCCATGGGACGCCCCAAAGCCACCACCGGAAGTCCGGCAATATCTTTGATATTAGAAGATCCCAAAGTAGCGATCGTAATATCATTCTTCAGAAAATCTTCATTCAGAGTATCCAGTTCTACGGCGATCACCGCCAGACCTGTAGTCTCATCTTTTTCCTTCAAAGATGCATCTGCCTGAGTGCCATCATTAAATGTGACAATAATGTCATCTACTTGCTTTACAGGAGAATAATCGGTTAAAATCAGTAATTGCTTGCCATTTTGCGCTATGATCACACCGGATGACTGATTTTTGCTCTCATTTACATTATTGAACCAGTCCACACCGGATGACACTCCTGTCACAGTAACCATGGAACGGTTCATCTCTGCTACATACTGGGTAAGAGCACTGTAAATCTGTTTGTAATTATCCAGATCCAATATGATTCCGGATAACAGTTCCCGGATCTGCTCCTGTTCCATAACCTCACCAGGAACAGAAGAGGACTGACTGTTCTGATTCTCCTGCTGCATATTCTCTGCCAACATCTGCTCCGGAGACATCTCATCCTGATCTTCGGGGAATACCACCACCTGTGGTTCCTCTTCCGGGTACAACCAATTACTGATCACCGGTTCCAAAACCAAGAAAGTGAAACAGGCCACCAGACCGAAGATCACCGCCATGGAAACCGTGATCAAAGTCCTGCGCAACAGCTTTTTCTTATTTACCGGACGTTCCTTGATTTTTTCTATCATAAAATTTTTCTCAGAAACGTCATTTTGTTCCTTCTGCTTATTTTCTTGCGAATCCGCCATAAATATGCCTCCTCTGCTGCCTACAGATACACCGGCTTTTTCTTAGGACTCTAATATCTCAATTATACAAAACTGTACCCAAAAACGCAACTGAATGGTATAATGTGAATTAGCATTGAGCAGTACCAAAATCGAGAGATGTCAATTCGACTGCTTGCAGGCGAAATTGACAGATCCGATTTTGATAGGGCGATAGCCCGACAGCGAGGAAATGCGTAGCATTTTCGAGCTTGTACTGCGATAATCCATATTTCGAATTTCAATAATAAGGAGCCCCACATGAACGCAAAAGTACTTACTACTTTAGAATATAATAAGATCATCGACCTCCTCACGGAGAAGGCCGACTCCGAGCCCGGTAAAAAGCTTTGCCGCGATCTGGTGCCTTCCACTGATCTTTCCACTATCAGAACCGCACAGAGGGAGACAAAAGACGCTTTAGCCCGTCTCTTCCGCATCGGCAGCACCTCTTTTGGAAGTAACAGAGACTTAGGTTTTTCCATCCGTTCTCTGGAAATCGGCAGTTCTCTGTCTATGTCCGAATTGTTGAAACTTGCATCCTTTTTGGATAATGTCAGCCGGATCAAAACCTATGGAAAAAAAGAACGGGAAGACCTCCCAAATGACAGCCTGGATGCCTATTTTGAGGGACTTACCCCTATGACACAGCTGGCTAATGAGATCAACCGCTGCATTCTGTCGGAAGAGGAGATGGCAGATGATGCCAGCCCCCGTTTAAAAAGTATCCGCCGCTCCAAGCTGTCCACCAATGAAAAAATCCATAGCCAGCTGACTTCCATGGTAAACGGCGCTTACCGTACTTTTTTGCAGGATGCAGTTATTACCATGCGTGATAACCGCTACTGTATCCCTGTAAAGGCTGAATATAAGAGTCAGGTGAGTGGTATGGTACATGACCAGTCCTCCACCGGTTCCACCTTTTTCATCGAGCCGGCTGCTGTCGTGAACCTGAACAACCAGTTAAAAGAACTGGATCTGCAGGAGCAGGAGGAGATTGAAGTTATTCTGGGTGATCTGAGCAGTCAGGCTGCTGTTCATACCTCAGAGCTTGCCGCGGATCAGAAGATCATGACTACGCTGGACTTTATCTTTGCCAAGGCAAAACTCGCCATGGAACAGAATGCCACAGAGCCTATTTTCAACACTGAGCATTACATCCAGATCCGTAAGGGCCGTCATCCACTGTTGGATAAGAAAAAGGCGGTTCCCATTGATGTCCGTCTGGGTAAAGATTTTGACCTGTTGGTGATCACAGGTCCCAATACCGGTGGTAAGACCGTATCTCTGAAGACGGTGGGACTTTTTACTCTGATGGGGCAGGCGGGACTTCATATTCCGGCACTGGATCGTTCCGAACTGTCTATTTTCTCGGAAGTTTATGCAGATATCGGGGATGAGCAGAGTATTGAGCAGAGTTTGTCCACATTCTCTTCTCATATGACCAGAGTTGTCCACATTTTGCAGCACGCAGATGCGGATTCCCTGTGTTTATTTGATGAACTCGGTGCCGGAACAGATCCTACGGAGGGTGCCGCTCTGGCAATTGCTATCTTAAATTATCTGCATGACCGCGGCATCCGCACCATGGCTACCACGCATTACAGTGAGTTGAAAATCTACGCACTTTCCACGAATTTCGTAGAAAATGCCTGCTGTGAATTTGATGTGGAGACACTTCGCCCCACCTACCGTCTGCTCATCGGTATTCCCGGTAAAAGTAATGCTTTCGCCATTTCTTCCAAACTCGGACTGTCCGACGAGATCATCAATGCTGCAAAAGAGCAGATCAGCAAAGAGGACGAAAGCTTTGAAGATGTCATCGCCGATCTGGAACAGAGCCGCGTGACCATTGAAAAAGAACAGCAGGAGATTGCGGAATACAAAGAACGGATCCGTACCTTACAGGAACAGTTACAGAAGAAAAACGAAAAAATCGACCAGGCAAAAGACAAAATTCTCCGCGATGCTAATGAAAAGGCAAGAGCCATTCTCCAGGAAGCAAAGGATGTAGCTGACGAAACCATCCGTGATTTCAATAAAGCAGGTGCTTCTGCAGACATCAAGGAGCTGGAGAAAAAGAGACAGAAGGTCCGTGACAAGATCAATGAGAAGAACGGAAAGCTGGCTCTTGGTAATACACAAAAGAAACCTGCTGGTCAGAAGACTGTGGATCCGAAGAAGCTTAAAAAAGGAGATTCCGTGAAGATCATTTCCATGAATCTCAAGGGAATCGTAAACACTCTGCCGGATGCCAAGGGTAATCTCTTCGTACAGTGTGGAATTATGAGAATGCAGACGAATATTAACGATCTCGTACCGGTAAAAGAAGAGACCATTACAGCACCTGCCCTGCAGCGTACCAACACCGGCAAGTTGAAAATGTCCAAGTCCTTCTCTGTGTCCTCCGAGATAAACCTTTTGGGATGTACGGTAGATGAAGCCATTGCAAAACTTGATAAATACCTGGATGACGCTTATCTGGCTCATCTCCCCAGTGTGAGAGTCGTGCACGGAAAAGGCACCGGTGCCCTGCGCAGTGCCGTACAGTCTCACTTAAAACGTCTGAAATACGTCAAAGAATACCGGTTGGGTGAATACGGTGAAGGCGATGCCGGCGTAACCATTGTTACTTTTAAATAATAACTGACAGGAGGCCTATACTACATGGTAAGTAAACAGAAAATTCTCATTGTAGATGATGATAATAATATCGCGGAACTGATCTCCCTATATCTGACAAAGGAATGTTTTGATACCATGATCGTCAATGACGGAGAATCCGTGATGCCGGCTATGGAGACCTTTGCTCCGAATCTGATTCTGTTGGATCTGATGCTTCCCGGCATTGATGGTTATCAGGTGTGCAGAGAGGTCCGGGCACAATACTCCGTTCCCATCATCATGCTTTCCGCAAAAGGTGAAGTCTTCGACAAGGTATTGGGACTGGAGCTGGGTGCGGATGATTATATGGAAAAACCTTTTGATTCCAAGGAACTGGTGGCCCGCGCCAAAGCAGTCCTCAGACGTTATAAGCCCTCCAATACTCCCACAGAAAATCCCAACGACAAGTGTGTGGAATATGCGGATCTGACCATTAATCTGACCAATTATTCCGTCATTTATATGGGACACACCGTGGAAATGCCGCCGAAAGAACTGGAGCTTCTCTACTTTTTAGCATCCTCACCGAATCATGTATTCACCAGAGAACAGCTTCTGGATCAGATCTGGGGCTATGAATATATCGGTGATACCCGTACCGTGGATGTGCATATCAAGCGTCTCCGCGAGAAGATCAAAGATCATGCTAACTGGAAGATCAGCACCATCTGGGGCATCGGCTATAAATTCGAAGTACGCAATTAAGTCATACCAAAAGCAGGATTTGTTATGAAAAAAACACTTTATCTAAAATTTATACTTGCATATTTTATTTTTGGTGTATTTGGTTTCATCATTGTTACAACTTTTGTTCCCAATATGACCAAAGAACATCTGATCCGGGAAAAGGCAGAAAGTCTCTATTCCGAAGCAACCCTGATCGCCGGAACCTATGCCGGCGGATTGTACACCAGTGAAACAACTTTGGAGACCGTTAAAATGCAGCTGGACTCCCTGGCGGTCTACCTGAATTCCGAGATTCGCATCATCAATCCCTCCGGACGACTGGTACTGGATACCAATAGTCCCTTAGATGTGGAGAATGTGGTAGTCATTGAGAATTTTGATTCGACCGTAACCAGCGGCTCTTATTACATTGTTGGTGATTTCTTCGGTAATTTTGATTCAGATGTACTTACTGTATTTGCTCCCATTACCTCCAACTACAAGGTAAAAGGCTATGTAGTCATCCATACCGATATGAATGATATTCAGAAATCCTGTAACAGCCTGCTGAATATTTCCTATATCACCCTGGCAATCCTGTTCCTGTTATCCCTGATCATTCTGATCTTTTTCACTGAGATCGTATATATTCCTCTGCGGAAGATCACTCATGCCACAGAGCAGTATGCCGCCGGTAATATGCATTATGAATTTCAGGTCGATAGTGAGGATGAAATCGGTTATCTGGCTTCCTGTCTGAATTATATGGCAAGCGAAATTGCCCGTTCCGAGGATGATCAGAAAAAGTTTGTAGCCAATGTATCACACGATTTCCGTTCCCCTCTGACCTCTATAAGAGGATATCTGGAAGCCATGCTGGATGGCACGATTCCACCGGAAATGCACGAAAAATACATTACTATCGTATTGAATGAAACAGAACGACTGACGAAGCTGACCAACAGCCTTTTAACCTTGAATAATCTTAACACCAAAGGAATGCTCTTAGATAAAACAGATTTTGATATCAATCAAGTGATCCGTAATACTGCAAGTACCTTTGAGGGCACCTGTCATAACAAATCCATTGCTATCGAGATGATTCTGACCGGCAATGAAATGTATGTCCATGCAGATATGGGTAAGATCCAGCAGGTACTCTATAATCTCATGGATAACGCCATTAAGTTCAGCCACCATGATTCTGTGATCCACATTGAGACTTCGGAGAAGAAAAATAAATTGTTTGTCTCCGTAAAAGACACAGGAATCGGTATTCCGAAAGAAGATCTGAAGCTGATCTGGGACAGATTTTACAAATCCGACCTATCCCGAGGCAAGGATAAAAAGGGAACCGGACTGGGGCTTTCCATTGTAAAAGAGATTATCAATGCCCACGATGAGCATATCAATGTGATCAGTACTCCCGGCGTTGGAAGTGAATTTATCTTCTCCCTGCCGAAATCCCATCAGGAAGACGAAGAGGATTAAGCCATACGGCCTAATCCTCTTTTTTTTATCTATTTATCTACGACACGATATAAATAACTGTTTCCCTGTTTTCCTACCCTTTCTATTGTCCCCATTTCAAACAATATATTCAATACCGTCTGTGCCAGTGAGAGAGGAATATGGGCTGCTTTCGCAAAATCCTTACTGTGAAAGGGTTCTTCCAGTTCATAAGGTACAAATTGCAGATAATCCTTTGGCTGTCTGATTTCCACCTCTTCGATCAGATCCGTAGGAATCCTGTCATATCTCGTGGATCCTTTTTTCTTGTCACGACTCCAGCCGTTTAACAGCCGGTATTCTTCCATATTCACCAATACAAATTTAAACCGGATATTCGGATCCTTCAGGAACATTTTGATCTTATATAGTTCCTTGAATGCCTGATAGGGGGATCCCTTTTTTGGAGATTTTCTCTTTTTGCTCAGTTCACCGCTGTCTTCATCGATCCAAATCAGCCATTTTTCATAAGGAATAGGATAAACGATAGTTACAGGATATAAGGGCAGAAAAGCCTGCAATTTTCCCCGCATGCGGTTGAACTGTCTCGTCTGGATCTCAATGATCTCACCATCCTTGTAAATATCCGCTACATAATTCTCTATGGGAATCTCCTGATGATCCTCATCCGGCTCATAATAATCCTTAAAAATAGCATGAACCGTCTTCTCTGAGAGAGTTCCGATTCCCAGTCTCTGACGGTCCACGCCTATTATTTTTCTCTTAGCTTCTTCAAAACGCTTCTGATCCATATGATCCTTATTTTTAATCAATCTCGGCATGCTTCGTATACAGAATCTTAAGCATGATAGGAGTAGAGATACTGGATACGATGATCAGCAGAATTACCGCGGTAAAATACTCGGATCCGATCATTCCCACAGACAGTCCCTTCTGTGCCACGATCAGGGCAACCTCACCTCTGGTCATCATACCGACACCGATCTTCAGAGCATCCGGTCCCTTGAATTTGCAGATTCTTGCCATCAGACCACAGCCGATGATCTTACACAGTAATGCTACAACGACGAATCCGATAGAAAATAACACAAATTCCCCGTTCAGATGATCAAAGCTGGTCTTAAGTCCGATACTTGCGAAGAAAATCGGTCCGAAGATCATATAAGAATTGATATCCATCTTCTCGGCTATATATTCCGAATCCTGAATGGAGCAAAGGATAATACCAGCAACATAGGCACCGGTAATATCCGCAATACCAAAGAATACTTCCGCTACATAAGCAAAAATAAAGCAGAGCGCCAGACCTAAAATAGGAATACGTCTTGTATGCGGATATTTGTTATCCAGATACTGGAATATCTTGAACAATACAAATCCGACACCAATTGCGAACAGGAAGAACAGAAGAGTAGAAATTACTACACTTCCGGGATTGGAATCCGGATTTTTAAATCCGATGACAAAAGTAAGTACAATAATACCAATGACATCATCGATAATAGCGGCACTCATGATTGTTGTGCCGACTTTACCTTTCAGTTTTCCCAGTTCTTTCAGAGACTGCACGGTAATACTTACACTGGTAGCCGTCATAATGACACCGATAAATACGGCTTCATAGAATTTCTCAGAGCCCCAGGGTGCCACTCCGTAAAATCCCATATACAACAATGTTCCGCCTACCAAAGGAACAAATACACCCATACATGCGATCAGAAATGCCACAAATCCCGTCTTCATCAGATCCTTCAGATTCGTCTCCAGACCGGCGGAGAACATCAGCAGGATAACACCGATTTCTGCCATCTGGATCAGAAAATCCGATTGCTGCACCAGTCCCAGTACACTGGGTCCGATCAACAGACCGGCAATGATCTCACCTACCACCTGTGGTGCTTTACATTTTCTTGCAATAATACCAAATACTTTGGCAAATATAATAATAATTGCCAGATCTCTGAAAATACTATAAGATTCCATTTTTCACGCCTCTTTTATTTTAAAAATTAATTACTCATCATCCTCATTTTCCTCAGTGGGGAAAATCAGATTTTCTTCTGCTTCTTCCTCATCCTCAGAAACAGCTTCCTGTGCTACTTCTTCCATGGCTTCCTCAAGATTGTCGAATTCATGGTCTCCGTTGGAAAGCTTCTCACGTACCTTGGCAATCTGTGCAACCTTAACACCTTCATCCAGATTGATCAGCTTTACACCTGATGTGATTCTGCTCAAAGTGGAGATATCCTGAACACGAAGCTGTATGATAATTCCTTCCGTGGTTATCATCATAATTTCGTTATCGTCATTTACAGCCTTGGCACCTACCACATCACCGGTTTTTTCAACGATCTTGTAGCACTTTACGCCTTTACCGCCACGTTTCTGTACGGTAAATTCATCCATATTGGTACGCTTACCCATTCCATTTTCAGATACGATCAACAGGTCACTGCCCTGAGTCTGTAACTGCATACCGATGATCTCATCCCCGGGAGATAAATTCATACCAATAACACCCATGGAAGCTCTGCCTGTAGCCCGGACATCCGTTTCCTGGAAGCGGATGCACATACCCTGTTTGGTTACCAGGAAGATTTCACTGCTGCTGTCAGTGATTTTCACCTCGATCAGCTCATCCTCTTCTCGTAAGTTGATCGCAGTCAGTCCATTCTTTCTGACATTTGAGAACTCCATCAGAGGGGTCTTCTTCACAATACCTGTCTTAGTTACCATAAACAGATTCTTATCATCACTGTATTCATGAATCGGAATCATAGCAGTGATCTTCTCACCGGGTGCCAGCTGCAGAAGATTCACAATAGCAGTACCTCTTGCTGTACGACCGGCTTCTGGGATTTCATATGCCTTCAACCTGTAAACTCTTCCCATATTGGTGAAGAACATTATGAAGTTGTGGGTATTAGTAAGGAATATCTCATCGATTATATCGTTGTCGATGGTGTTCATTCCCTTGATACCCTTGCCGCCTCTGTTCTGTACCTTGAAGGTATCCTTTGGCATTCTCTTGATATATCCGAGCTTTGTCATGGAGATAACTATCTCTTCTCTCTTGATAAGCTCCTCATCTGTTATATCATCTGAATATGCAGTTATGGATGTTCTTCTCTCATCACCGTACTTGTCAGCTATCGCTGCAAGCTCAGTCTTGATAACTCCGAGAAGCTTATTCTCATCTGCAAGTATCTCCTTGTACTCAGCTATCTTCGCAATAAGCTCATTGTACTCGTTCTCGATCTTCTCTCTTTCCAGACCTGTCAGAGCACGAAGTCTCATATCAACGATTGCTCCGGCCTGTGCCTCGGAAAGTCCAAATCTTTCGATCAGCTTTGCCTTAGCCTCTCCAACATTCTTTGAATTTCTGATGATCGTGATGACCTCATCTATGTTGTCCAATGCTATGAGATAACCCTGTAATATGTGGGCTCTCTCCTCAGCCTTGTTCAGATCATACTTTGTTCTTCTTGTGACAACATCCTCCTGATGCTTCAGGTAGTATGTGAGCATGTCCTTGATGTTGAGTATCTTAGGTACTCCATCCACCAGAGCCAGCATGATACATCCAAATGTATCCTGGAGCTGTGTGTGCTTGAAGAGCTGGTTGAGTATTACGTTGGCATTGACATCCTTTCTAAGCTCAATGACAACTCTCATTCCCTCTCTTGAAGACTCATCTCTTATATCTGTGATTCCATCGATTCTCTTGTTCTTGACAAGATCGACCATATTCTTTATAAGAAGTGATTTATTTACCATATATGGTAGTTCGGTTACAACAATGCGGTGCTTTCCGTTGTTCATTGTTTCGATTTCTGTGATTGCACGTACTTTTATCTTGCCTCGACCTGTTCTATATGCATCGTTTATTCCCTGTCTGCCCAGTATCTGTGCGCCTGTAGGGAAATCCGGACCCTTTACTATGTCCATGATCTCATCTATCTCTGTCTCACGTCCTTCTTCCACTCTGTTATCGATAATCTTTATGGCTGCATTGATAGTTTCCTTTAAATTATGTGGTGGAATATTGGTAGCCATACCTACTGCGATACCTGATGTACCATTCACCAATAGGTTAGGATAACGTGATGGTAGTACCACAGGTTCTTTCTCTGTACCATCAAAGTTAGGTGTGAAATCAACTGTATCTTTGTTTATATCTGCCATCATTTCCATGGATATCTTGGAAAGTCTTGCCTCTGTATATCGCATGGCAGCGGCATGGTCACCGTCGACCGATCCAAAGTTTCCATGTCCATCCACAAGTGGATATCTGGTATTCCACTCCTGAGCCAGCTTTACAAGTGCCTCGTATATTGAACTGTCTCCATGTGGATGATATTTACCCATTGTATCACCGACGATACGGGCACATTTACGGTGTGGCTTATCAGGTCCATTGTTAAGTTCTATCATAGAATGAAGTATTCTTCGCTGAACAGGTTTAAGACCATCTCTTACATCAGGAAGAGCTCTGGCAGCGATAACGCTCATGGCATAATCTATATATGAACGCTCCATTGTCTTTTTCAGACCAACTTCATCTATTTTATCAAAAATCTTATCGTCATCCATTTTTTGATTTCCTTTCTCTCGATATTGGTTATGTTTTATCACATTTATTTAATCAATGTACTATATATCGAGATTCTTTACATACTTGGCATTTGTCTCTATAAACTCACGACGTGGTTCAACCTTATCTCCCATGAGTACATTGAATGTCATATCGATCTCTGACTCATCGTCATCATCAATTGCCACTCTGAGAAGAATTCGTTTTTCTGGATCCATGGTTGTCTCCCAGAGCTGTTCTGCATCCATCTCTCCAAGTCCCTTGTATCGCTGTATCTTGTTGTTCTGATCTCTTCCGACTTCATCAAGTATACTGTTCAGCTCATCATCACTGTACGCATACCATACCTTCTTGTTCTTCTCCAGCTTGTAAAGTGGTGGCTGTGCCAGATATACATGTCCCTTTCTGATAAGATCAGGCATGAATCTGTAGAAGAATGTGAGGAGAAGAGTTGCTATATGAGCTCCATCCACATCGGCATCGGTCATGATGATGATCTTGTTATATCTAAGCTTCTCTATATTGAAGTTCTCATGGATACCTGTTCCAAATGCGGTGATCATGGCTTTGATCTCTTCATTTCCAAGGATTCTGTCTATTCTTGCCTTCTCAACATTAAGGATCTTACCTCTGAGTGGAAGTATGGCCTGTGTTGCTCTTGATCTCGCTGTCTTAGCTGAACCACCGGCGGAATCTCCCTCGACTATGTAGATCTCACAGTTCTTTGGATCCTTGTCTGAACAATCCGCAAGCTTTCCAGGAAGTGCCATGTTGTCTGAAAGATTTGCCTTCCTTGCAACATCCCTTGCCTTTCTTGCAGCTATTCTGGCTCTCTGTGCAACAGCCGCTTTATTCACAATTATCTTAGCAATCTGCGGATTCTGCTCAAGATAATATGTAAGCTGCTCAGTTACAACACTCTCAACTGCAGGTCTTGCCTCTGAATTACCAAGCTTCTGCTTTGTCTGACCCTCACGATTGGGACAGGTGGTTCCTGCATTCAATGATATCTTATATAATTTCTCTC
>OLWK01001218.1_pt1 | contig 11950 bp, 10 predicted proteins | sample 1674141 | NCBI WGS metagenome assembly OLWK01 (sample SAMEA103958148, study PRJEB25191) | human gut metagenome | reverse complement strand
CGGATGAACTCGGTGGAGGATCGCTTACAGCCCTTCCGATCATCGAGACACAGGCAGGTGATGTATCTGCATATATCCCGACAAATGTTATTTCCATCACCGACGGACAGATCTATCTGGAGACAGAGATGTTCAACTCCGGTTTCCGTCCAGCCGTAAATGCAGGCCTTTCTGTATCACGTGTTGGTGGTGCCGCACAGATCGGTGCCATGAAGAAGCTTGCTTCTCCGATTCGTGTGGAGTTAGCACAGTACCGCGAGCTTGCAGCATTCTCCCAGTTCGGTTCCGAGCTTGATGAGGATACGAGAAACCAGCTTGCACAGGGTGAAAGAATCAAGGAGATTTTGAAGCAGCCACAGTATAAGCCAATGCCGGTTGAAAAACAGGTTGTTATCATCTACGCTGCAACAAGAAAGTATCTGCTTGATATCGAAGTAGACCGGATTCTGGAATTTGAGAGTGGATTGTTCGAATACATTTCTACGAATTATCCGGACATCTTCGAGAAGATCCGCGAGCTGGATTACCGTCCGTCGTTTTTCGCTCAGGCGCTGAAGAGGAGCTCGACGGGTCTCATCGGCGTGGTGGCGAACGAGTGCCGGAACGTATGCGGGCTGATGTGTTTGTCGATGCCGGCGCGTTGGGCGGCCTGTTTCAGGATCGTGAAGACCATCACGCGCGTGAGCTGTCCGCCGCGGTTGTTGAGGAACACCGTATCCTCGCCCGAACGTGCGCTGCGCCGCTCTTCGAGATACCGCTGTATCTTGTCCCGCGCCGTGTTGCTGATCGGCACCAGCCGCTGTTTGTCGCCTTTGCCGATGACGCGGATGTATCCTTCGCCGAAAAAGAGGTCCGAAAGCCGCAGCGAGGTCAGCTCCGAGACGCGCAGGCCGCACGAGTAGAGCACTTCGAGCATGGCGCTGTCGCGCAGCCCCTTGGTCGAGCGCATGTCGACCGTGGCGATGATGCTGTCGATCTCGTCGGTGGTGAGGATGTCGGGCAGCGGGCGTCCGAATTTGGGCGTGTCGACGAACTCGGCGGGCGAACTTTCGATCTGGTCGTTTACCAGCAGGAAGTTGAAGAAACTGCGGATGCCGCACAGGCAGCGGGCCTGCGAGGTCTTTTCGCGCCCGCGGTCGAAGAGCCATGCCATATAGCGCTCGATCATCGTTCCCTCGACCTTGCGGGGGGCGACGTCGTACTGGCGGAGGATGAAGTGCGCGAACTGGCGCAGGTCGCGCATGTACGATTCCACGGTATTTTGCGAGAGACGTTTTTCGAGTTTGATATAGGTCCGGTAACGACGTCCCGTCTCTTCCCACTTTTTCGTATTTTCTGCCATCCTTTGCCTGCTATATTCCGAGATTATCGCTAACTTTGTCCGGGCTAAGATAGATAAATTTTACATAATATGAACTATATAGCGTTGAATATTGCCTTTTCGGAGGATGAGCAGGCCGAAATACTGACCGCCGAGCTGGCCGACTATCCCTTCGAGAGTTTCGAAACCGAAGACGGGACGCTCAAAGCCTACATTCCGCAGGAGCGGCTGGCCGACTGCAAAGCCGGGGTCGATGCCCTGCTGGCCCGCTACGGCGTGCAGGGACGCTATATCGCCATCGAGACCCAGAACTGGAACGCCGTATGGGAGAGCAATTTCCCGGCCGTCGATGTCGAAGGCCGCCTGCTGATCCGCGCGCCGTTCCACGATCCCGCCCCCGAAGGGGTCATGGAGGTGGTCGTCATGCCCAAGATGTCGTTCGGGACCGGACACCACGCCACCACGTGGCTCGTTTCGCGCGCCGTGCTCGATCTGGGCGTCGCGGGCCGCCGGGGGCTTGACATGGGCAGCGGCACGGGCGTGCTGTCGATCGTCGCCGCCAAATGCGGCGCGGAGCATGTCGATGCGGTCGATATCGACGACTGGGCCGACGCCAACTGCCGCGAGAATATCGCCGCCAACGGTGTCGCGGACCGCATTACGCCGATGCTGGGCGACGTGCGCCGCATCGCCGGACGGCATTACGGTTTCATTCTGGCCAATATCAACCGCAACATCCTCTTGGCCGACATGCCGGCCTATGCCGCCGCGCTCGACGCCGGAGGCGATCTGGTGATGAGCGGATTTCTGGAACCCGACGTTCCGGCGATCACGGTTTGCGCCGAAAAACTGGGACTCAGGCCCGTTGCTACGGCGGTGAAGGAGGGCTGGGTGACGGTACACGTACGCAAGGAGTAAGTTGAAGACGTACAAGGGGCGCGGGGTAGTTCTCCATACGCTCAAATACGGCGATTCGTCGATGGTCGTCTACCTCCTGACCGATGCCGGCGGCCGCCGCAGTTACATGGTGCAGGGCGTGCGCAGCCGCAATGGACGCGGTTCGAAGCTGGCGCTGTTCCAACCGATGTTTCCCGTCGAATTCGAAGGGCTGGAATCGCCGCGGCAGCAGATGCACCGCTTCAAGGAGGTGCGGGGCGGATTCGTCTTGCAGAGTCTGCCTTTCGACGTGCGCAAATCGACCATGGCGCTCTTCATGGCAGAGGTTTTGTACCGCCTCGTCAGGGAGTACGACGAACCCAACGAAGCGCTTTTCGACTTCGTGTGGAACTGCGTCGGGGCGCTCGACTCGATGGACGAGGGGGTGGCCAATTTCCATTTGTGGTTTCTCGCCAACCTGAGCCGGTTTCTGGGGTTTTGTCCCGGCAACGAATACGCCTCCGGCGACTGGTTCGATATCCGCGAGGGGCTTTATACGAAAACCCGGCCCGCGCACGTTAGCTATATGAACAGGGAGTGCGCCTGCATGCTGCGCGATTTTCTGGAGTGCGACGTGCGCTGTCTCTCGGAGATCGGTCTCAACCGCGGCCAGCGGGTCGAGTTTCTCAACGCCGTGCTGGTCTATTTCGGGTACCACCTCGACGCCATCAGCGCCGTGCAGTCGGTCCGGATTCTGCGGGAGGTTTTTTAGGAAAAGTGCAACAGAAAATAGAAGGAAAGTTATGAAAAGGATGTTTATGATCGCCGTCGCCTTGTTCGCGGCGTTTTCGCTTTCGGCGCAGGAGCCGGGCAAGTTCCGGCTCGTGCGGCCCGATTCGACCCGTACCGGCAGTTTCAGGCTTCCCGATTCGCTTCGGGTCGAGATGTCCGTTCCCGACTCGCTGGCCCACATGTCGCCGTGGAAAACCGACTTCCGGACCGCTGCGCCGATGAAGGTCAAGCCGGCCGTGTCGATGACTTCGGTGGTGGTGATTCAGAAGGAGAACCTGCCTTCGCGCGTGACCGTGATCGACAATAACTCGCTGCGTCTTGGGTCGCACTTCAACTTTTCGAACGGTCAGGCGTGGAACTGGAGTCCGTTCCCCGATGCGTTCCTCGACGCACGGACGCTCTCCTTCCCGATGCCCCGATAAGTGGGGTATGCGGATGCGCTTCGGACGCCTTCTTGACCGCCTTTCCGGCGGTTTTGCAGGGGTATCTCTCCGAATACGGGCGTGAAGCCGCGCGGCTGCCGGTGTTGCCGTCGGACGCCGCGATCCGTCGTAGGGGCGCATGATGTGGGTGCACAACGTTCGGACCGATGCCCGAACCGTCGGGCTTGGCGGTGAAGGACGGCGTGTCGTGAAGAACGGCCTGAAGATATTTTCGTATTGCGGCGGGGATTGCCCCGCCGTTGTCGTTTGTTGCGGTCGCGGCTTCTCTTCGGCGTCGATGCGCGAGATAATTTCGATGCCCGCACCGACCTCGATACCCGTGATGCCCGCATCAACTTTGATGCGCGACGACCTCGATGCCCGCGCAGTATCTGGCGCCACCGCCTCGCGCGCATTTTCGTGCAGGTTCACGACCGACTGCCCCGCGAGCGTCCGCTCCTCTTTTTTCGGGTGTTTGCCGCAGACCTTCTGCCCCCCCCCTATTTGCCTCGCAAACGGCCCTTCTTGTCCGTTTTCAGTCCGGTCGCTGCTGCGCTCGGATGCCTTTCAGACCCGGTTTTGTTCTTTTTAGGTATTTTCGCGTATTGATCGGTTGCGCCGAATTTGCGACTTTTGCAGACCCAAACGATTCTGTTTATGAGATTGATTTTACCAGTTTTGCTGTCGTTCGGGCTGTTTTGCGCCTCCTATGCCCAACAGTCCGATACCACGGTTACGGTCGGGGAGCTTTCCGCAGAGGTCGCGGCGCTCAAGGCCAAAACGTCCGCATGGGACAAGGTGCTGGCCGCCCTGCCTGCGATTTCGGGATACCTCCAGACCGGCTACGAATGGAGCGATAACTCATCCTCCTTCTTTATCAAGCGCGTGCGCCTGAGCCTGTCGGGCAACATCGCTCCCAAACTCGACTACCGCGTTCAGATCGAATTCGCGTCGCCGAAGATCGTGGACGCATATTTGTGTTACCGGCCGTTCGACGAGCTGAATCTCCAGCTGGGCGAATACAAACTGCCCTTTTCGATCGAGAATACCGAATACGTGCCGCTCAGGTACGAGTTTATCGAGTACCCGTTGTCGTTGTGCAAGCTGATGGGCTTCAACGATCTCTGCGGACTTTCGGCCACGGGGCGCGACATGGGAGCGCAGCTTTTCGGCGGATTTTTCCGCCGCGACGGATACAGCATCCTGAATTACAACATCGGCGTCTTCAACGGCGAGGGGCTGAACGTCAGGGACAAGAACAAGAGCAAGGACATCGTGGCACGCCTGACGCTGAAACCCGCCGCCGGATTGCAGCTGGCCGGGTCGTACTATTGGGGCGAATACGGCGCGGATTACCTCAAGCGCGTCCGTTACGGGGCCGGAGCCTGCTACGACCGCGGTCCGGTCGTCGTGCGCGGCGAATATATCTGCGGCACGACGGGCGACCTCGACAGCGAAGGCTGGTACGCCGTGGCCGGGTGGCGCGTGACGAAGACGCTGCTGCCTGCCGTGCGCTACGATACCTTCCTCGAAAACACCGCCCGCAGTTCGAGCCGCCAGACCAACTACACGGCGGCCCTTACGTGGCAGCCGGTGAAGTACCTGCGCTGCCAGCTGAACTATACCTACGAAGATTACGCTGCCCGCGACGTCTCCGGCCGCAATGTGGTTGCGCTGATGCTTTCCGGCATATTCTAATACTGAAAAACCGAACGCCTTATGAAAAAATGGATGGAACAATTCCGGGTCGAGGACTGGGTGGTGGTCTGGGTCTCGATCCCGCTGCTGCTGCTTGCGTCGCTCATCCCCGCCGACCTGCCGAGCGTGCCCGCGACCCTCGTGGGCGAAGTGGCGTGGTATAACATCGGCCTGCTGTTCGCCATCGTGCTGGTGGTGCTCTACGTCGGCTGCCTGCTGCTGCGGCGTCCCCTCAAGGGGTTGCTGCCGTCGCTGGTCGTGGTCTTCGCCGTTTCGCTGCTGGCGCAGGTCGTGGCCAAAATCCCGGCTGTCTCCTACTACGGCTTCGAGTCGGTCTTCTTCTCGGTGCTGTTCGGCCTGGTGATCCGCAACGTGTGGCGGGTCCCGGAGTGGATGAAACCCGCGATTCAGGGCGAATTCTACATCAAGATCGGCGTCGTATGTCTCGGTGCCACGATCCTTTTCAGCGACGTGATGAAGTCGGGCGTCTTCGGTCTGGCGCAGGCCTGTCTGGTGGTCGCCGTCGTGTGGTTCTTCGCCTATTGGGTGTCGCGCCGCATGAAGGTTGACGAGCGTACGGCGATGATCCTTTCGAGCGGCGTCTCGATCTGCGGCGTCTCGGCGTGTATCACGGCGGCCCGCGTGGCGGGCGGCGACGACCGGAAACTCTCCTACATCGTTTCGCTGGTGCTGATCGTCGTCGTGCCGATGATCTACCTCATGCCGTGGCTGGCGAACCTGATCCTGCCGCACCTGTTCGCTCCCGAAGTGGCCGAGGAGGTCGCCGGGGCGTGGATCGGCGGCACGATCGACACCACGTCGGGCGTGGCGGCGTCGAGTACGATCGTCGGCGAGGTCGCCAACCAGCATGCCGTCATCATCAAGGCGGCGCAGAACGTGCTGATCGGCGTCGTGGCTTTCTTCATCGCCCTCTACCTCTCGACCCGCCGCGGCGAAAAGGGCGCTCAGGCTCCGTCGCTGGGCATCGTGTGGGAGAAGTTCCCGAAATTCATCATCGGCTTCGTCGCGGCCTCGCTGGTTTTCAGCATCCTGCAGAGCAACGGCCTGTTTACGGCCGATGCGAAGGGCAAACTCGCCGAACCGGGCGTCGCCAAGATGTTCTCGACGGTCTTTTTCTCGCTGGCCTTCGTCTGTGTGGGGCTTGACACCCGCCTGAAAGAGATCGTTTCGAAGGAAAACCGCAACGCTCTATGGGCGTTCCTTGTGGCGCAGACCTTCAATATCGTCGTTACGCTGGTCATCGCGCTCGTGCTGTTCGGCGTCCTGAAACCGATGCTGGCATAGCGCAGTCTTCATGATACCGTCAACGCCCCGGCTTCCTGCCGTGTGGGAAAAAGATGTAACGATTCGGTTTGTCAAATATTTTTGTCCCTTTCGATGAGTTTTCCCATTCCTTTCCGGGCGGCTTCTCGCTTGGCGGCTTCGAAAGCCCGTTCTTTCAGGTCGAAGTTTCCGCTTTCGCGCACCTCCGTTTGGAAGAAGGTCAGCGGCGTCTGGGGATGGCTTTCGCGGATGTGCCGGACAAGCCTTTTCAGCCGCTCTTCGAGCTGCCGGGCCGACGGATTCTAAAAAACGTCGAATTCGGGAACAATATTCGTTTCATCAGAACGGGTTGTTGGGTTCTGCAAAGTCGTAGAACGTTCCGTAATCGCCCCGCCGCGGAGCTCCGGGCATGTCGGGACGGAAATCGGGGCATTCGTCGACCCGGTCTTTCAGCTTGTGGTAGATTGCCTTCACCTCGTCGCTGCACGAGGCGACGTCGATCGGGTGCTCTTCCATGAAGTCCTCCTTGGTATTGTAGAAGCGGCCGTCCCAATAGTATTTGTACTCGGCGGTACGGGCAGCCCGCGAAGCGTACGGTGCCGGCGCTGTCGGCCAGAGCGGATTATAGTGCATCAGTGAAATCTCCTTCTCCAACGGTTTCTGCCCTGCGATTTCCGGGTAGAGGCTTACGCCGTCGAGTTTCCATTCTGCGGGAATCCCGATCCGCATGGCGTCGGCGAACGTGGGGAAGAAATCCGTAAAGTCGGCCAGCCGTTCGCTGACCCGCGGTGCGATGCGGTCGCCCCAGCACACGATCAGCGGAACCGAAGTCCCCACGCCCCGCGGATCGCCTTTACCGCCGCGGCGCAGCGTGCCGTCGGCCATCTGCGAGACGATACGCGTCGAGGTGCCGTTATCCGACGTGAAGATGAAGATCGTATTGTCCCACTGCCCGTTCTCTTTGAGCCGCCGCACCATGCGTCCGACTTTCTTGTCCAGATAGGCCACCATGTCGCGGAAATTGGAGGTGTCCTTCCCGAACCGCCCAAGGAAATCCATATCCCAGCTCTCGGAATCGGGAGTCGGCGTATGGGGCGTATGCACGAGCGGCGTGGAGCAGTAGAGCAGGAAGGGCTTTCCGGACTCCTTCTGCCGGTCGAGGAATTCGAATGCCGCGCCTTCGAACCCGTCGGGACCGTAGGTCGAATATTCGTAATGACCGTGGTTGTCCATCATGCAGTTGGCGTAGCGGTCGGTGCCGGTCGGACCGTTGAACTCCTTGTACACATCGAGCTGGAAAAGGCACCACTCGTCCCATCCCAAGCGCGTGGGCATCCCGCGGTCGCGTCCGAGCTGCCACTTGCCGAACATCCCGGTCGTATAGCCGGCCTGCCGGGCCAGTTGGGCGAAGTTGGGGTCGTCGTCATTCATATAGCCGAAGCAGACGTAGTTGCGGTCGTTGTACTGACCGGTCATCAGCTGCACGCGCGAGGGCGAACTCAGCGGTTGGGCGTGCATATTGGGGAAGAACAGGCCGTTGCGGGCCAGCGAATCGATCGTGTGCGTGTCGTAGGAGACGCCGCCCATGCAGCCGAAACATTCGGCGCCGATGTCGTCCGCCAGAAACAGCACGATGTTGGGACGCGGATCGTTCTGTACCGATCCGTCCGTACAGGCACCGGCCGCAAGCGACAATGCCGAAAGACCGGTAAGACGAAGTGTGGAAGTGTTCATGATTTCACTATTTGTTGGTTTGGGTTTAGGTAAAAAACGCGATTGCTGTCAGATAAAAAACAGCAGGGCGGGCATGAGTTTTCGGAGCCGCGACAACGCCTCCGAAATATGGAATTGCACGGTATGGGGACTGATGCCGAGCCGTTCGGCGATCTCGTTGTAGGAGAGATGTTCGTAACGGCTCATTTTGAACACCCGTCGGCATTGTTCCGGGAGGTTCTCGATCGCCAGTTCGATCATTTCCAGCAGGTCTTCCGTCGTTATGCGCCTGCCGGGATCGACCGACAGCTCCGCTTCACGGGTTTCGGACTGCCGAATGTATTGCAGGTGCATTTTGGAGCGCTTGAACCGGTTGAAGATCGTATTGCGCGTCATCCGGAACAGATATGCACGAATCGACACCACCTGCCCCATCAGGGAGCGGTTGTCCCATACTTGCAGGAAGATATCCTGTGTAACGTCCTCCGCCTCGGCTTCATTTTTCAGAAACCGCAGCGAAAAGTCGTAAACCTTCGGGGCGTAGCGTACATAGAGCGTGTCGAGGGCGTCGACATCGCCCCGGCCAAGTTTGTCCAACAATAGTTGCTCTTCGTCCATTTATCTGCAAAGTTACCGTTAAATTGTATGATCCCGCGGCATCCGAAATAAATTCATGCCGCACCTAGCCGTCTGCGCCGCAGGATTGTCCTATCAGTGAATTACACCAAACAAAATCCATTATGCATTCGAAACTACTGATCGCAGGGTTGCTGCTGTTCGGAACCCTGTCCTGCAACTCCGACCATCCCGTCCATGAAAACCGGGCGTCGGGCATCGTCGCCGAGATTCACGATCCCGCCTCGAAAAAGGTCCTCGTCGCCTCGCACCGCGGTGACTGGCGCAACTACCCCGAAAATTCGCTTCCTGCGCTTCGCAGCGCCATCGACCGGGGCGTCGATATCGTGGAGATCGACCTGAAAATGACCTCCGACAGCGTGCTCGTCCTGATGCACGACGCACGCATCGACCGCACGACGACCGGTCGCGGCCGCGTCTGCGACATCACGTTCGACTCGATCTGCAAAGTCAGCCTGCGGGCCGGACAGGGTGTCGCCACGCACTGGAAGGTCCCGACGCTCGAAGAGGCGCTCCTGATTTGCAAGGGCCGCGCCGTCGTGAACATCGATCAGGGCTTCCAGTTCTACGACCGCATCCATCCGCTGCTCGAACGTACGGGAATGCTGGGCCAAACGCTTATCAAAGGCCGCCTGACAGCTTCCGAGGTCGAACCCGTATTCTCGGCGTATTCCGAGAACTGCCTTTTCATGCCCATCGTCAATTTCAGCAAAAAGCATCACGACGAAATTCTCCGAAGCTACGGGGAGCTGCCTGCACCTCCCCTCGCCTACGAGGTCTGCTGGTCGGAATACACCCCCGAAGTCGAGGCCTGCATGCGTGAGGTTCTCGCCAGCGGCTCGAAGCTCTGGGTGAACTCCCTTTGGCCTTCGCTCTGCGGAGGTCTCTGCGACGATGCCGCACTCGAAGGCGATCCCTCCGCCGTCTACGGCAAACTCGTCGACATGGGAGCGACCATGATCCAGACCGACCGCCCCGAACTGCTGATCTCCTACCTCCGCTCGCGCGGACTGCACGACTGACGCCATGAGCCGTATCACCGAATTCTACCGCATCAGCGCCCCCGCCCCCGGACGCGAAATGGACGACGCCTCCCGCTCGAAATACTACCGGCGTCTGCGTTTGCAGGCATTCGTCTCCGCGACGCTCGGTTACAGCCTCTACTACGTCTGCCGCACCAGTCTCAACGTCATGAAGAAGCCTGTTCTCGACAGCGGATCGCTCGACGCTTCCCAGTTGGGCGTTATCGGCTCGGCGCTGCTCTTCGCCTACGCCGTCGGCAAGTTCGTAAACGGATTCATCGCCGACTACTGCAACATCAAGCGCTTCATGGCGACGGGACTTATCGTCTCGGCCGCGGCGAACGCCCTGATGGGACTGTTGGGGTTGGCCCATTCCGTAGTTCCCACGACCGTGATATTCGTAGCATTCGCCGTCATGTGGGGACTCAACGGATGGGCGCAGTCCATGGGCGCTCCCCCGGCCATCATATCCCTCTCGCGCTGGTATCCCCTCAACGAGCGCGGAACCTATTACGGGTTCTTCTCCGCAAGCCACAACCTTGGGGAGTTCTTCTCGTTCCTCTTCGTTGGCTCGATCGTGACATTCGCAGGCTGGCAGGCCGGGTTCTTCGGCTCGGCGCTCGCAGGAGCCATCGGCGTTCTCGTTGTCCTCTGCTGGCTCCACGACACCCCCGAATCCAAGGGTCTGCCGCCCGTAGAGGCTCTTGCCCACGAGAAACCCGTGCCCGGCGCCGAAAAGTCCGTCCGGGAGATTCAGAAGCAGGTCCTCCGGACCCCGGCCGTCTGGGTGCTTGCCGCGGCAAGCGCATTCATGTACATATCCCGTTATGCAATCAACGGATGGGGCGTACTGTTCCTGCAGGAGGCCAAGGGATTCTCGGACGTCGAGGCAATCTCCATCGTCTCGATAAACGCCCTCTTGGGAATTCTCGGAACGGTGCTTTCGGGATGGTTTTCGGACAAGCTTTTCAGGGGCGACCGCAAGATTCCCGCACTGATATTCGGCGTATTGAACTCCGTGGCGCTGGCGCTGTTCCTTTACGGCGGTAATGCCATGTGGGTGAACGTCCTCTCGATGGTGCTGTTCGGAATAGCCATCGGCGTACTGATCTGCTTCCTCGGAGGGTTGATGGCCGTGGACATCGTGCCCCGGAAGGCTACCGGCGCTGCGCTGGGGGTCGTGGGAATAGCCTCCTACTGCGCAGCGGGAATTCAGGATGTGGCGTCCGGATGGCTTATAGACAAGCACATTACCGTCGCCGCGGACGGCGTCAAGCATTATGATTTCGGACCCGTCGCATTCTTCTGGATTGCCGCGTCAGTAATTTCGTTCATACTGCCGCTGTTGAACCGCAGACGCTCCGAATAGAGCGTCTGCAGTCACAGAGCCGTCACCTACCACCTCAACACCCGAACCTTATACACGCTCAGATCGGGGATGCGGATTAAAAGGTCCGCCTCCCCGTTTTTTACATTCGACGTGTGGCGCAGCGTCTGCGTGGTCCAGTCCTGATCCCCTTCGGGTACGGTAGCGTCCGTATACCACGCTTCGCCGGTATCCTCGTTATAGTTCACCGATTTAAGCGCCGTGCAGGCCGAAAAGTGGGTCAGCTCGGAAAAGGTTCCCGATGCCGTATTATAAACATAAGCGCTTTTGCCTGCGATGCAAAGACTGTGGGAATTGACCGCAGTCAGGTCGTGCACCGAGTTTTTGGGAGTTTCGACCGTCCGCTCCTCTTCGAGTTCGGGGGTGTCTGATTCCCAGTTTTTCAATTTGTATATTTTCAGGCTCTTGCCTCCGATGGCATAAAGACGCTGCGTAGACTCGTTCCAGACCACGCCGTGCGCCGATTCCAGATCGTACTGGCACAGCACCTTGTTGTTTTGGCCGAGGTCGTAGACCTGCACCTTGTTGCAGTTGGCGTCCGCTCCCGACGAGCAGGCCAGCACCACCCGGTCATTGGGCAGCAGATCGGACGAGTGCACCTGCGGGCAGGAGGTCGACCACCAGAGAATGCCGTCGGTTTGCCGGTCGTAAAGCACACACCAGCCCGTGGCTCCCGACAACAGCAGTTTGCGGTTGTTGTCCACGGGCTTGCCCTCGCCGACACGGCACTGCGACTCGGAAATCCCCAGAACCGGAGCGACCGAGCGGGAATCCCAGCGCCATACGACAGCGTCGCGAT
>OLWK01001212.1_pt1 | contig 12052 bp, 8 predicted proteins | sample 1674141 | NCBI WGS metagenome assembly OLWK01 (sample SAMEA103958148, study PRJEB25191) | human gut metagenome | reverse complement strand
TCAATATTAGATAACGCATAAAATAAATAAATAATGAAATTAACTATTAAAGTTGGTTAAGAGAGGATTTAATTATGGCTTCTTTCAAGGAAAAGGTTGCGTCGGTAGCGGTTGAACAGGCCGTTAAGTATGCACGCAAGGATTTCAAGAGAAACGCTCCGAGAATTCTCAATCTCGTAGAAAAATTTGATGTTAAAAAGGTAAACCGTTCAACATATGCAGGTCTTCATAAGGTTATGGATGACCCTAATAACAATTGGATGAAGTTTGCAGAGGATTTGATTTGCAACATGGACGAACACGTGCTTACAAAGCTTGTTCCTCCGCTTATGAATGTTGCAATAAACAGTTATACAAAGAGAATGGCAGCTATTGAAAAGTATGGCTGTAACGTTCCTTGGGCTATTCTTATGGACCCGACTGCCGCTTGTAACCTTAAATGCACAGGCTGTTGGGCAGCAGAATACGGCCATACAAGCTCACTTTCTTATGATGACCTTGCAAGGATTATCAAAGAAGGTAAAGAGCTTGGTACTTATATGTACCTTTACACAGGCGGTGAGCCTACAATGAGAAGAAAGGACCTTATGCGCCTTTGCCGTGAAAATCCGGATTGCGCATTCCTTTCATTTACTAACGGTACTCTTATTGATGACAGCTTTGCTGACGAAATTAAAGAGGTCGGCAACTTCTATCCTGCATTCTCAATTGAGGGATATGAAGAAGAAAATGACTTTAGAAGAGGTCAGGGCACATTTAAAAAGTGTACTGCCGCTATGCAAAGGCTTAAAGACAGGGGTGTTCCTTTCGGCGCTTCCCTTTGCTACACAAGCAAAAATACAGATGTGCTTGCATCTGACGAATATATGGATTGGCTTATTGAACGTGGCGTTAAATTTGCTTGGTTCTTTACATATATGCCAACAGGCAACGGTGCTGTAACAGACCTTATGGTTTCTCCTGAGCAGCGTGCTTTGATGTATAAGAAGATGCACGAGTGGCGCCATACCAAGTCTATTTTTGCTCTTGATTTCTGGAACGACGGCGAGTATGTTCAGGGTTGTATCGCAGGCGGTCGCCATTATTTCCATATCAATTCAAACGGTGACTGTGAGCCTTGCGCTTTCGTTCACTATTCTAATGTTAATATTAAGGAACATTCTGTTCTTGAAGCGCTTCAAAGTCCGCTCTTTATGGCTTACAAGCGTAATCAGCCTTTCTCAAACAATATGCTTCGTCCTTGCCCTGTTCTTGATAATCCGGGCGCTATCAGCAAGATGGTTGCAGAAACGGGCGCATATTCAACAGAAATGCAACATCCTGAATCGGCAAACGAACTCTTTGATAAGACTATTGCCGCTGCTAAGGCTTGGAAGGTTAAGGCAGATGAACTCTTTAACCGTGACGAGTATATTGCAAAGCACGTTAAAGATGAAAATATGTATAATTATGAAAAGCCGGACGAGGAGAGAGAATTCTCTGAGTTTGAAAAGACAGAAGATTAAAAATTAAAACGTCAGAGCGTACATATATTTATTATGTACGCTCTTTTGCCGTATTTGCAGTTGCGGCGCATACGAGGGAATTTTATGTTTTTTAGAAAGAAAGAATTTGGCTCAGGTAAATATGATTTTATTATTGCAGGTCTTGGAAATCCCGGTGCTAAATATGAAATGACACGTCATAATGCCGGCTTTCTTTCAATGGATTTGTTGTCTATTGAGGAGGGTGTGGATATAAAAAAATTAAAGCATCACGCTCTTTGCGCAGATATGACCGTTGAGGGTAAAAAATGCCTTGTTATGAAGCCTCAAACTATGATGAATGCAAGCGGTGAGGCTATCGGCGAGGCGGCAAAGTATTATAAAGTTCCGGTTGAAAACGTTATTGTTGTATATGACGATATTTCACTTGATGTCGGCAAAACAAGAATTAGGCGCAAAGGCTCTGCAGGCGGCCATAACGGAATAAAGAGCATTATTGCTCATTTGGGCAGTGAGAATTTTCCGAGAGTTAAGGTCGGAGTAGGCAAAAAGCCAAATCCGGAATACGACTTGGCAGCTTGGGTTTTGGGTAGATTTCCAAAGGAACAGGAGGCTGATTTAAAATCGGCACTTGAGCATGCAACTGCCGCTGTAAGATTAATAGTTTCAGGAAAAATTGATGAGGCTATGAATAAGTATAACTCATAATATAATGATATATTGAAAGGATAAGGTGATAAGCATTGTCCTGTTTTTCTAATGAATTTAATAAAAGCAAGGAATTTATAAACCTCAGCGAAAGTGTTAATGCCGATAATGCTCCCGTTGGGGTTATAGGTCTTTCCGATGTTTCTAAGTGCTTCGTTGCTCATTCGCTTTGCCAAAAGGGTGAAAAATCATTTATTATTACACCCGACGAGGCGACTGCCGTTAAGGTGCAGGAGTGTTTGAGCGAACTTCAAGACGGAGTTTTGCTTTACCCGACAAGAGAGATGACTTTTGTTGAGGTTGCAGGCGTGAGCAGGGATTTTGAGCATATCAGGCTTGGTGTTTTGTCACGCATACTTCAGGGCGATTATTCGGCTGTTGTTATGTCGGCAGCAGCTGCATGCCAATATACTATGCCGCCTGAGGAACTTGAAAAAAGAACGTTTAAAATCAGCGTTAACGATGAGATTAATATAGCAGAGCTTGAAAAAAAGCTTGTTTTTGCAGGATATACCCGTTATGACCAGGTTGACGGAACAAGCCAATTTGCTGTGCGTGGCGGAATTATAGATATTTTTCCGACCTATCTTAACGAGCCTGTAAGAATTGAATTTTGGGGCGATACCGTTGATACTATTTCGAGTTTCGATATCGACACTCAAAGGCGAAGCGGCAAGGTTGATTTTATTGAAATTACTCCGGCTAACGAGGTACTTGTTGACGATAATTTTAAATTTGCCGATAAAATCGAGGCGCTCTCAAAAGGATTAAAGGGCAAGGCGATTAAGGCAAGGGAAAAGCTTAATAATGATATTGATAAATTAAGGCAGGGGCTTCATCTCAATTGCCTTGATAAGTATTTGCCGCTTATTTATAATTCAAACGGTGTGTTTGATTATGATTTTGACAGGCTTTTTGTTGTCGAAAGTGCAAGAGTTAAGGAAAAAATGATTAAGCAGGAAAAGCTTAATCTTGAAGAACTTAAATGGTTTGTTGAGGACGGTACGCTTTGCAAAGGGCTTGATAAATTTAATCTTAATTTTGACGAGCTTAAATCTGTTTACGAAAAGCATAATGCAATATATATGGATTCTTTACCTCGTGGAAGCTTTGACACACCTGTCGCTCACCTTGCAAACTTCCGTGTTCAAAGCTTTAATGCGTGGAGCGGTACTCTTTCTCAGCTTAAGGAGGAGCTTTTTCCTCTTTTCAAGGGCGGATATACGGTTTGCATAATGGCAGGCACTGTCAGGGCAGGCAAAGCTCTTTGCAAGGATATTGAGGATATGGGCTTTATCAATACTGTTTTCTTTGAAAAAAGACCTGAAAAGCTGCAAAATAAGGCTATCAATATTCTTACGGGCACAATTCAGTCGGGTTTCCAAATAAGCGATATGAAGCTTGCGGTTATTACCCATTCAAAGACTAATCAAAGCACCAAAAAGGCAAAAAAAGCGTCATCAAAAAATGCTATTCATTCGCTTGACGAGCTTACCGTCGGCGATTATATTGTTCATAATATTCACGGTATCGGTGTGTTTGAGGGTATTCATGCACTTGAACTTAATAAGGTAAAAAAAGACTATATAAAAATCAGCTATGCAAAGGGCGATACACTTTACGTGCCTGTTACCCAACTTGATTTGGTATCAAAATATATAGGCCCTAAAAACGATACCAATGTTAAAATTAACCGCCTCGGCTCAGGCGAATGGAAAAAGACTAAGGCTAAGGTGCGCTCTTCTGTTAAGGATATGGCTAAGGAACTGATTGCACTTTATGCTAAGCGAATGAGCACAAAAGGATTTGCTTTTTCTGAGGATTCCGATATGCAGCGTGATTTTGAAATGCGCTTTGAATATGATGAAACGGACGACCAGCTTAGGTGCAGCGAGGAAATTAAGCACGATATGGAAAAAACCGCACCTATGGACAGACTGCTTTGCGGTGACGTTGGTTTTGGTAAAACAGAGGTTGCACTTCGTGCAGTATTTAAATGTATAAGCGACTCAAAGCAATGCGCCATTCTTGTGCCTACAACGGTGCTTGCAATGCAGCATTTTCAAACTGCGCTCAAAAGGCTTGAGCCTTATCCCGTAAAGGTGGAGATGATATCTCGTTTTGTATCTCCCAAAAAGCAAAAAGAAATACTTCAAGGGCTTGCCGACGGCTCGATTGATGTTGTGGTAGGTACTCATAAGCTTTTAGGCAAATCAATTAAATTTAAAGATTTAGGGCTTCTTATAGTTGATGAGGAGCAACGATTCGGCGTGGCGCAAAAGGAAAAAATAAAGGAAAAATTTCCTCGTGTTGATGTTCTTACCCTTTCTGCTACCCCTATTCCCCGTACGCTCAATATGGCAATGAGCGGTATCAGGGATATGAGCCTTATTGAGGAGGCACCGGGTGAGCGCCACCCTGTTCAAACCTATGTTATCGAATATGACGCTGAAATTTTGCAAGAGGCAATGGAACGTGAAATAAACCGTGGCGGTCAATGCTATTATCTTCACAATAATGTTGAAACGATTGAGCATAAAGCTATGATGATTAAAAAAGCAATTCCTCAGGCAAGGGTGGGTATTGCCCACGGTCAAATGAGTGAGGAGGAACTTTCAAGCGTTTGGCGTGATTTGCTTTCGGGTGATATTGATATTCTTGTGTGCACAACTATTATTGAAACGGGTGTTGACGTGCCTAACTGCAATACTCTTATTATTGAAAATGCAGACAGAATGGGTCTTGCCCAGCTTCACCAAATAAGGGGACGTGTAGGCAGGTCATCAAGGCGTGCTTATGCCTATTTCACGTTTACAAGAGGCAAGGAATTGACCGATATTGCAACGAGGCGACTTGAAGCTATCAGGGAATATACTGAGTTTGGTTCGGGCTTTAAAATTGCTATGCGTGACCTTGAAATCAGGGGCGCAGGCTCGCTTTTGGGAAACAGACAGCACGGTCACATGGAAGCGGTTGGATATGATATGTATTTAAAACTTCTTGAAGAAGCCGTTGCTATGGAAAAAGGCGAAATCAGCGAAGAAGAGCCGGAGGAGAGAGAATGTCTTATTGACGTTCAAATCGACGCTCATTTGCCGGAGGAATATATTATTTCCACATCGCAAAGGCTTTCTATGTATAAGCGCATCGCCGCAATTAAAAATGAGGCTGATGCTCAAGATGTTTATGATGAGCTTACAGACCGATTCGGCGCACCGCCGTCATCTGTTTGGGGGCTTATAGAAATTGCACTTTTGCGAAACAGTGCAAAGGCACTCGGCATAACGGATATTGTTCAGCGAAACGGCTCTGTTTTGTTTTATTCAAGCGAGCCGGATATCAAAACCGTTGCGATACTTAATGCGTTTATGAAAGGCAGAGTTACTCTTTCTGCGGCTAAAAGGCCGTATATCGCAGTTAAGCTTGACCCGACCGAGGCAACGCTTGAAACGATACGAGAAACGCTTAGAATAATGAGTGAAGCCAAAGAGCATTACAATAGCAATAAATAAAATAATAACCGCTGCAGTATTCTTAATTGAAACGCTGCAACGGTTTTTTTATATTTGATTTTATTTATTATTCTTCAGGGAACATAACGATAAGAAGCATTTTGAATTGTTCCTTTGCAAAAACAGCGTGAGGCTTTTTGGCAGGCATAACGATTGTTTCGCCCTCGTTTAAAATAAATTCTTCGCCCTCAATTGTGATTTTGCCGACTCCGTCAAGAGCAACAATCATAGCGTCACCGCCGGACTCGTGAGTGCTGATTTCTTCGCCCTTGTCAAATGCAAAAAGAGTAAGCGAATGGTGTTCGTTTTGCGAAAGGGTTTTGCTGACGATTTGACCTTTTTGGTATGTCACTTCGTCTTTGATTTTGAGAACTGTTTTGTGCTCAATGTTTTTGATTAATTTATCCATTTGTATCTCCTTGATTATCCTGCTTGTGACGTTTTACAAGTTCTTCAAGCATTTTGTTGTGCGATTTTTTGTCTATTTCATATTTGAGAGTAGGAATAACCGCTAAAAGCATACCGATTGCAGGCGGAATTGAAATAAGAAACCACATAGCTTTTGAATAAGAAGTGTAGTCTGTTGCAAAATTTGCACCGTTTGCAATAGCCTCGTTCATTTTATTTATGTTGATATCCGTATATCCCACTGCGTCAAAAACATAGCCTGAAATAATGGAACTGATGCCTGCCGAAAACTTGGTAATAAAGCTTTGACCGGAGAAAAAAATTCCGTCAGGTCTGTAACCGTGATGATATTCCTCATAGTCAATGCAATCGCTAATCATAACAGATTGGCAAACGTTTACTCCCCCAAATCCCATACCTGTGCCAAAGAATAAAATTCCGTCAATAACCACAAAGCCTATTTTAGAAAGGTCAGTCGGCGCTATTAAGTATACGACAAATAAAAGTGCAAATGCAACAGCGCTCAGTCCGCTGAAAAGATTGTATACTTTTTTTGTTTCATATTTTCTCATAAGAGCAGGGGAGATTGCCATTGAAACAAATTGACCTATAAAAAGTCCGCCGGCTAAAATAAGCACGATTATGAATATATCAAGCTTTGTAAACGCATAGGTGAGGTTGCCCTTGCAATAGTAGTATGTCAAAAGCGTCATTGCAATATTCATCATAAGCTGCAACGGTGCACGCAGAAGTCCGCTTATAAGAATACGTCTGAAAGGCTTGCATTTCCACATAAGAGCAAAGCTTTCTTTCATAGTTTTTGTTTCACTGCCGTTAGGTACTCTTTCCTTTGTTCCTATACCTGCACATTCAAACAGCGCCGAACCTATAATTGTGATTATAATTGCCGCAACGATAAATCCCTTTTGCGCATTTGTGTCTAAGCCAAAAGCGGAGTTTAGCGATTGCGACACTGCAACAATTGAAATCACAACCAAGCCGGCACCGATTGACGCAATAATTCTTGAAAGAGAAATAAGCGAACTTCTGTCCTTTTCGCTTTCCGTTATTCGTGAAATAATGCCCCATAGAGGAATATCGCCAACCGTATAGCTCATTCCCCACAGCACATAGGATATTGCCGCCCAAGCAACAATAAATATCATAGCCGTTTTGTTGCCGTTTGCCTTTGCGTTTGCATAGTTGCCGTTGAAGAATGCCGCTATCGTAATAACGCATATAACAATAGGTGAAAAAATGAGATAAGGTCTGCATTTACCCCATTTAGTTCTTGTTTTGTCAACTATCGAGCCCATCATCGGGTCATTGATTGCGTCCCAAATTCTCGCTATTGCAAATATCCAGCCAAGCGCAATAGCCGGCAGGCAAATTACATTTTGAAAGTAATAATAAAGCCCGACGGCAACTACATTATAAATCATATTTTGACCGAACATTCCGGTCAAAAACATATTTCTTTCTTTTTTTGAATATGTGTTTATATTTTCCATAATATTTCCCTTATTAGTCTGTTATAAGCTGTTCATATAAAAGATTTTTAATTTCTTTAGGCGGTTTTGAAATCTTTAACGCCTTTAGCAATTCTTCTCTTGTTTGCGCATTTTTAAACGGTTTATAATATGCTGTTTTTTTAACCGTTTGCTCCTGCCAGCGTGACATTGAATTGATAACTCTTTCCTTATAGTCAGGCATTTTTATAAGTTTTATATTTGTAAGTTCAATTTCTATATCATCGCTTGAAAAATCTACCTCAATGCTCAAAGCGCTGTCTGAATTTGAAATTGTAAATTCCTTATTAAGTTTAATATCTGCGCTTTCGATTTCCTTAAACGTGATTTTATATTTCCTGCCGCTCGGTATAACCTCGCAATCGCCGAAAGGCGCTTTAATCGTTAATTTAATCTTGCGGGATTTTTCGTCAAACGTGTTTAGAATTTTAGTTTTTGCATTATGCTCTTCAAAATTCACTCTGCCGTTATCTTCGTAAAGGGTGAAACTGTTGTTGCCGTTAAATATCCAAAATTCAAGTGCTTTAGGGTTTGCCGAGGAGTTGCCGTCATCGTTAGATAACGGAATAATTGCGCCCTCTTTCGCAAGAACGGGAATATCGTAAAGCTCACGGTTAAGCGTTATATCCATAGGGCCGTGGTATTTTTGAAGAGTGAAAATATCTGTGTAAGTGCCTTTGGGTATCCAAGCTTTTGCCGTTGCCATATTAGTTTTTTTATTTGTTTTCGATGTTATGGGGGCTGCAATAAGCTCGCTTCCGAAAAAGTATTCATTAGGCACATTAAAAGCGCTTTCTTCGTTTGGATAAGCGTAATACATAGGCTTGCAAAGAGGTGTGCCGTTTTTGTGGCATTTGTAATCCATAGTGAAAATATAAGGAATAAGCCTGTGCCTGAAATTAAGCCACTTTTTAGCGCTTAAATAAACGTCACGTCTGTATTTCCACGGTTCCTTGCCGAGCAAATCGTTTGACGTTGAATGAAGCCTTAAAATAGGAGAAAATACTCCGAATTCAATCCATCTTAAATACAGTTCATCGTCCTTGTAGCCGAAATGGTGACCGCCGATATCATGGCTCCACCAAAAATATGCCGCATTAGCCGCATTTGCAGTAAAATAAGGCTGAAAGTCAAGAACCTTATGATTTATAGCCGTATCGCCGGAGAAGCCTAACGGATATCGGTGTGAGCCAAGCCCTGCGTAGCGTGACAGAATAAGCGGCAGCTTTCCGTTTTCCGCATTGTCAAGAAAATGATAATGATTTAATGCAAGAAGCGGGTCAAGGCCCTCAATATCACTCTTTTTACCCTGTTGCCAATCTATCCACCAAAAGTCAACGCCGTCTTTTTCATACGGCTTGTGTACCTTGTCAAAATACGCATTCCAAAAATCATCGCTTTTGCAGCTGAATTTGACGTCCTCTTTTGTTTCGGGGTCAATGCCGACTGCCTTTGCAACGTCATTGTACATATCCTCAAAATGCCTTATTCCGTCGGCAGGGTGTAAGTTTAACGTCACCTTTAAATTGCGGTTTTGAAGATTGTTTAAAAATGATTTATAATCCTTAAAAAGTTTTGTGTTCCAGCTGTATCCCGTCCAACCGTTTGCATTTATTTTGAATTGCTTTTTTAAATCTACCCAATGCCAATCCATATCAATTGTTGCAACGGTAAGCGGGATTTTTTCTTTTTCAAATCTGTCCATCAAATTGATATATTCGCTGTCGCTGTATGCGTGGTATCTGCTCCACCAAAAGCCGAGAGCAAAGCGTGGCACAAGGGGAGTATAGCCTGATAATTCAAAAAATGCTTTTATCGTTTTGCTATAATCTTTGCCGTAGGCGAAGCAGTAATAGTCCTTGCCGCCGCTTCGTTTTACAAAATGCCCCTCGTCATCAAAAAGAAAGCTTGTGCTGTCATCAAGCAAAAATGCGCCGTCTTTTGTAATTAAGCCGTCATCAAGCGGTACTTTGCCAAACGTTGCGTCAAGCGTTCGCCTTGTGCCCTTTAAGTTCTTTTGCTTTTTAAAATATTGCGTTTCATCGCTGCTTTTTATTTTAACGCAAATCGGAGTGCCGTTTTTTATAATGAAAATAACGTCACTTGTTTCGACAAGTATTTTGTTTTTGATTTTTTTGACATTAAATTTGCCGACTTGAAAATTCCTGTTGAGCACGGTAAAACTTGCCAAATCGGTAAAAGTGCCTGCCTCAACTCTTATCAGCCGAGAGGTTAAATATGTAATTCTGATATCGTCAATTATTTTTATTTGATTTTTATTTGCTTTTGCATCTGTTTTAATGATTAAAGATTTCTTTAGCATAATAACTCCGTTTCAGCAAAAATGTATAAAGTCCTATAAATATATCATATAGCAAATATAAATAAAAGTAAAGCAAAAAATGCTTAAAAAACTATACAATATAACAAAAGCGTTGCGAAATATTCGCAACGCTTAAACAAATAGTGAGATTAATATAATCTAAAAATAAATATTATCAAGCCGTATAAAAATGCCGACGCCGTGCCGTAAACTATGACGGGACCTGCGATTGAAAACATTTGAGCTGCGGTACCGAGCACAAATCCCTCGTGCTTCCATTCAAGCGCAGGGGATACAACGCTGTTTGCAAAGCCTGTAATCGGCACAATTGTTCCTGCGCCTGCGTGTCTTGCAATTTTATCAAAAACGCCGATACCGGTTAAAACAGCGGTTATAATAATTAATACGCTTGACGTTGCGGCTGAAACTTCCTTTTCGTTTAATCCTGCCTTTTCAAAAATCATAAACAAAATTTGACCGATTAAACAAATTGTGCCACCGATTAAAAATGCCTTAATGCAGTTTAACACCTTTGGCGAATTCGGGCTTGCTTTGTCAGTCATTTTGCTGTAATCGTCCTTGCTGATGCTCATTATCTGTCACCTCTTTATTAATTTTTACAATCTTATAATAATTATTCACTTGACTTTTTTGATTATATCTTGTAATATCATAATATACTATTTGTAAATCATAAACGGAGGCATATTTATGCATCTTATTGAGGTTCGTGACGTATACAAAATATATAATCCGGGTGAGAATGAGGTTCGAGCGCTTGACGGAGTCGATCTGGAAATTGACCAAGGCGATTTTGTTGCAATTGTCGGTCATTCCGGTTCGGGCAAATCAACGCTTATGAATATGCTCGGCCTGCTTGACGTTGTGACAAGCGGAACATACATTCTCAACGGCAAGGACGTTTCCGACATGGACGACGATGAGCTGAGCAGTATACGGAATCTTGAAATCGGCTTCATTTTTCAGGGCTTCAACCTTATTCCGAGCCTTACGGCTCAGGGCAACGTTGAACTGCCGCTGATATACAGAGGTATGAAGGCCGAGCAGCGCCATGAGCTCTCCGAAGCGGCGCTCAAAAGAGTCGGTCTTGAAAAGCGAATGGATCACCTGCCAAATCAAATGTCGGGCGGACAGCAGCAGAGAGTTGCCATTGCACGTGCTCTTGCCGCAAAGCCGCCGATTATACTCGCCGATGAGCCTACGGGTAATCTTGATTCAAATTCCGGCAAAGATGTAATGCGTATAATCAATGAGCTTTGGGCGGAGGGAAAAACTATAATCCTTATCACACATGATGATTCGATTGCCGAAACCGCCCATCGCATAATCAGGATAAGTGACGGAAAAATAGTTGAGGATTATGTCAACGAAAACATCACACCCGAAAGCAATTTAAAATAACAAAGGACCGTGTTAACGAATACTTGTAACCCTATCAACAGCAAGTTAGCGGTAGGCAGTGATCAAGATATAAAATTCGTTAAATTTAATTTAAAAAACATTAAACCGAAAAAAGGATAATATGTCACCCTCTGCATAGAATAGAAATATATCTATTTCTGTGAAGAGGGTTTTGTTATGTGCGGAATTATGGGCTACATCGGCGATGAAAACGCAACCGACATCATTATTTCGGGTCTTGAAGAGCTTGAATACAGGGGCTATGACTCGGCAGGTCTTGCCGTCTGTGACGGGAAAGAAATCAAAACCGTCAAGGTTGTCGGCAGTCCGTCGGGACTTCGTGAAGAAGCGGACGGTATAAAGGGTAAAATCGGAATCGGTCACACACGCTGGGCGACTCACGGTGCGCCCACGGTTGTCAACGCGCACCCGCACACAAGTCAAAGCGGACTTTTCACCGTTGTGCACAACGGCATAATTGAGAACTACGCAGCGTTAAAAAACGAGCTTATCGAAAAGGGCTTTAGATTCATAAGCGACACCGACACCGAGGTTATTGCTCAAATGCTCGAATATCTCTATAACGGCGATCTCAAGGGAACCGTCGGTGCAGCTCTTTCACGCTTCAAGGGTTCATATGCACTTGCGATAATGTGCCGTGATTAC
>OLWK01001207.1_pt1 | contig 12096 bp, 9 predicted proteins | sample 1674141 | NCBI WGS metagenome assembly OLWK01 (sample SAMEA103958148, study PRJEB25191) | human gut metagenome | reverse complement strand
TCTATATCGAAGACAAGGGTGCTTTCACAGGAGAAATCTCTGCTCCTATGTTAAAAGATGCGGGTGTTGAATACATCATCATCGGTCATTCTGAGAGAAGAGATATCTTCGGCGAGAACGATATCCTGATCAACCAGAAAGTAAAGAAAGCTTTCGCAGCAGGTCTGAAACCAATCCTTTGCTGTGGTGAGTCTCTTGCACTTCGTAAAGCAGGCACATACAAAGAGTGGATCGCAAGACAGATCAAATGGGATCTGACAGACGTAACAGCAGATCAGGTAAAAGAACTGGTTATCGCTTACGAACCGATCTGGGCTATCGGTACAGGCGAAACAGCTACTGCTGATCAGGCACAGGAAGTATGTAAGATGATCCGTGAGGTTATCGCTGAAATGTACGATACAGATACAGCAGAAGCTGTTCGTATCCAGTACGGCGGATCTATGAATGCAGGCAACGCTGCTGAGCTTCTTTCCAAAGATGATATCGATGGTGGTTTGATCGGTGGTGCTGCATTAAAGCCGGATTTCGGCAAGATCGTAAATGCTTAATTCCACCTGCTCATAAGATGTTTAAGCGACTGGAATAATGCAAATGCTGAAAGGCTATCTGATCTGCAATGTACAGGTCGGATAGCTTTTCTTGTATAGTATGAAACTTCGTTCCTATTGCGCAAAAACGCTCTGCGGAGATGCGCATTGCGGTGGCCGCTTAAGAAAAGATTAAGAATCTTTCGACGAAATTCTCTTTTTATATTTGTCATTTTAGAGTAAAATAAAGACATGGACAGGATGTAATGTTCAAATAGACAAGGAGGGATTTTAGATGAACAAAATGATCAAAATCAAGAAGGCTATGGTGGCATTTGCGGCTGTTCTTGCAATGTCGCTGATGCTGCTTCCATCAGTAAAGGCTGATGCGGCAGTGACAGTCCTGGCAGCACCGAAAGATGCAAAACAGACAATTTCCACAGAAACAGCAGTAAGAGTTTCCTGGTCTGCAGTACCGGGCGCAACCGCTTATGTATATTCTTATTCATCCGATAATAAGACATATACGGGAGAAGCGTTGACAGGCAATGGCGGTAAAGATACTTTTATCAATTTAGCCGGTGCAAACTGGGCAGCAGGAAATACATATTATGTAAAAGTCAGAGCTTTTGACGGTACAAAGTACAGTGAAGCAGTCGTAGCAACGGTTGCAACAGCACCGAAAGCACCTGCAACAATGACACAGGTTGCGGCAGATAATGCATCTGCAACTGTTTCATGGGCAGCAAGCACAGGCGCAACAGGATATCTGATCCGCTTTGGCGCTACACAGGCAACAGCAAAAGATATTCAGGTTGTTAAGACAACATCCGTAAAACTGACAGGACTTTCTGCAGATTCTGCCTACTATCTGGCAGTTTATCCGATCAGACAGGTAACAACAAGCTTCTATGCATCTGAAAACTGCGTAGAAAATCCGCGTGTGCTGACAACAGCACCTGCAGTAAAGGGACTGAAGCTTGCATCATGGGATGTAAAGTCCAACATCGTAACATTGCAGTGGAACAACACAGCAAAATATGAAAATGGTTATCAGATCGAGATCTACAAAGCAGATAACAAACTGGTAAAGACATACAACATTTACGGTAGACGTGCAAAATCCAAGACATTTATTCTGAAGTCAGTAAAGAATACACCGTTCCAGTATCGTGTCCGCACTTATACGTTTATGAACGGCGAGAAACAGTATGGTGCATGGTCTGATCTTGCTTATGCGATCCCACAGGCAAATGTATCTGCAGCCAAGGTTTCCAACAATGCAGTGAAACTGAGCTGGAAAAAGGTACCGGGTGCCAAGAACTATACAGTATACAGAGCTACAAAAGAAGGCGGAAAATTCAAAAAAGTTGCCACAACAAAGAAAGCTGCTTACACTGTAAAGAAATTAAAAACATATAAGGATTATTACTTCTATGTAAAAGCTAACGGTGTTTCCATAGGCGGAAAGAAGAGAAATTCTACAAAGCTGGATGAACAGAACGATATTTATGTTTATATCCAGAAATACGATAATTCTGTAACGACAGATTAATGAGAAATGGAAGAAGACAGGGTATACGGGTGTATATCCTGTCTTTTTCGTTCTGTTATCTTGAAAAACGGCCGTGGAACGTGTATACTAATTTCGCGAGACGGAAACGAAAAAGAAAGAAAAAGGAGATAAATCATGAGTAAAAAGACAACAGTATTGATGATCTTAGATGGATACGGTTTAAATGACAGAAAAGACCATAATGCGGTAGCTGAGGCAAACACACCGGTTATGGACAAGCTGATGAAGGAATATCCGTTTGTAAAAGGTAATGCATCCGGAATGGCAGTTGGTCTGCCGGAAGGTCAGATGGGTAATTCAGAAGTCGGACATCTGAACATGGGTGCAGGACGTATCGTATATCAGGAACTGACAAGAATCACAAAAGAGATTCAGGATGGTACATTTTTTGAAAATCCGGCGCTTGTAAAAGCAATGGAAAACTGCAAGGCAAATGACAGTGCGCTGCATATTTACGGACTGGTATCCGATGGTGGTGTACACAGCCACATTACACACTTATACGGTGTACTGGAAATGGCAAAGAAATTTGATCTGAAAAAAGTTTATGTACATTGCTTTTTAGACGGACGTGATACACCGCCTGCATCAGGAAAAGGCTATGTAGAACAGCTTGAAGAGGAAATGAAGAAGCTTGGCATCGGTAAGGTTGCATCTGTATGCGGTCGTTACTACGCTATGGACAGAGATAACAACTATGACAGAGTAGAGCTGGCTTACAAGGCTCTGACAAAGGGCGAGGGTCTGACAGCAGAAAGCGCAACGACAGGTATTCAGGCATCTTATGACAGAGATGAGACAGATGAATTTGTAAAACCGACTGTAGTAGTAGAAGATGGTAAGCCGGTAGCAACCATTCAGGATAAAGACAGCATTGTATTCATCAACTTCAGACCTGACCGTGCAAGAGAGATTACACATGCCTTCTGTGATGACGACTTCAAGGGCTTTGAAAGAGGAAAACGTCTGGATGTGACTTATGTCTGCTTCTCAGATTATGACCCAACGATCCCGAATAAAGATGTTGCATTCCATAAGATCGCAGTGACAAACACATTCGGCGAATGGCTTGCTGCAAACGATATGACACAGGCAAGAATTGCAGAGACAGAAAAATATGCACATGTAACATTCTTCTTTAACGGTGGAGTAGAAGAGCCGAATAAGGGAGAGGACAGAATTTTAGTCAATTCTCCTAAAGATGTTGCAACGTACGATCTGAAGCCGGAAATGAGTGCTTACGAAGTATGCGACAAGCTGTGCGCAGCAATCAAATCTGAAAAATATGATGTGATCATCATCAACTTTGCCAATCCGGATATGGTAGGACATACCGGTGTGGAAGCAGCAGCGATCAAAGCGGTAGAGACTGTGGATGAATGTGTGGGAAAAGCTGTAGATGCGCTTCTGAGTGTCAACGGAACTATGTTTATCTGCGCAGACCATGGTAACTGCGAACAGCTTGTAGACTATGAAACAGGTGCACCGTTCACAGCCCATACAACCAATCCGGTACCATTTATCTTAGTAAACTATGATCCGGCTTATACGTTAAAAGAAGGCGGATGTCTGGCTGATATCGTACCAACTCTGATTGAGACAATGGGTATGACAAAACCGGCTGAAATGACAGGAAAATCTTTATTGATCAAGAGATAAAAGTAGCTGGAACAGGAAATATAATAAACTGACAAAAGACAGGTTCTGTCTGCAGATCGTAACTGCGGCAGAATCTGTTTTGATATATGAAAAAAGGATGAAAAGAAACAACAGATCACGGCAAAAATGACCGAAAACGCATGAAAACAGACCGATTTTGTGTAAAAAAACAGAAAAATCGGTCAGGATGGTTGAAGTGGAAAAATGGGAATGGTAAAATAAACTTTACAAAACAATTAAGTAGGGGTGGTTAATATGGATCAAAAAGTAAAAGCACAGAATTCTATTAAGGTAAGACTGGTTTTCTCTTTCTTTATTGTTACACTGGCGACGGGGATACTTTTGATTTTGAGCTATGCACCGACAGCGAAAAGAGAATTAACCAAGTTGTCTCAAAACTATATTGAAGATCTGGCTATGGCATATGGAGGTATCCTGGACGGAGAAGTTAAAAAGGCAGACGGAGACGCAACCTATGTTTTAAAGGCGGATGCTCTGTCTCAAAAGCTGGATGGGGTTGGCATTAAGGGCGTTGAGTCCTGCTATGTTTATGTGGTAGATGAAAACGGTACCATGGTATATCATCCGGATGGTGGCAAGATTGGAAAGTCTGTAGAGAATGAAGTAGTCAAGCAGGCAGTACAGGATGTCAAGGATGGGAAAGAAGTAAAGAGTGGTGTCAGGATTTATGATTATAGAGGACAGGTCAAGTATGTAGCACTTTATGTCAGTACATATCAGAAGTTTATGCTGATTGTTTCTGCCAATGAAAGCGAAGTACTGGCACCGGTTACAAAAATGAACAGAATGGGAACTGTGTCTCTGGTCGGAACGGTTATGATCGGTCTGATCATTGGTGTTATTTTCTCCGGTGTGATCGTAAAACCAATCGTCAGAATGACAAATTTTGCAAACAGATTGTCTTCTATGAATTTTTCTGATCATGAGACGGGACAGAAGCTGTTTGCCAGAAAAGATGAGATCGGGGCAATGAGCCGCGCACTGGAGTATTTGCGGACAGAGGTTGCGGACGTAGTCAGAGAGGTACGTGAACAGAGCGGTCTCCTTCTTGAGGCTTCCGATCATGTGCATGATAGTGCTTCCGAGACTGCCACAACGATGCAGCAGCTTGACAGTGCAGTAGGAGAAATCGCAGACGGCGCGTCTTCTCAGGCAGGAGATACACAGCTTGCAACAGAAAAAGTTGTCAATATGGGCGATATGGTAGAGCAGACGGCGAATCAGGTAGATGATCTGATGAAATATGCAACGCGTATGCAGCAGTCCGGGCAGGGCGCGACAGAGGCACTTGAGCAGCTGGAACAGGTAAATGGTCAGGCAATGCAGTATATTCATGTGATCGCAGAACAGACAGATACGACAAATGCATCTGCAAGCAAGATCCATGAGGCGGCAAGTATGATCACGGAGATTGCGGAAGAGACAAACCTGCTTTCTTTAAATGCATCGATAGAAGCAGCAAGAGCCGGTGAGCAGGGACGCGGCTTTGCCGTTGTAGCAGCACAGATCCAGAAGCTGGCAGAGCAGTCAAATGAATCCGCAAAAGAGATCAGTGAGATCATTCGTGTTCTGATGGAAGATTCCCAGAAAGCAGTTTCCATTATGGAGGATGTAAAGGAAATCTTTAAAAAGCAGAGCGAACACGTAGATAATACAAAACAGGCATTTGATGAGATACAGAAAAATGTGGAGCAGTCTATAGCCGGTATGTCAGCAATTGACGATAAGACAAAGCAACTTGACAAGGAAAGAAGCGGCGTGATCGATATTGTACAGAATCTGTCAGCAATCGCACAGGAAAATGCAGCGTCCACAGAGGAAACATCTGCTTCTGTAACGGAAGTAAAGGCAATATCAGATCAGTTGTCGGAAGAAGCAGACAGCCTAAAGAATATTTCTCATACAATGGAACAGAGTATGGCGGTATTCCAAATTTAGTATTCTGAAATTGTTTTGATTTTATATATTGAAATTAAAAGAAAAGGCTTGTAATTTGATGATAGGTATGCTAAGATAATAATGTTTGTGACAGTAGGAGGTTTATAAATGAGCGTTATCAGAATTATTTTAACAGTGTTATTTATCATCGATTGTATCGGTTTAACAATTATAGTGTTAATGCAGGAAGGTAAGAGTGCAGGTCTTGGAGCTATCAGCGGTGCTGCTGAAAGCTATTGGGGTAAGAATAAAGGTCGTTCCATGGAAGGCGCGCTTGTGAAGATCACGCGTGTGATGGCAGTATTATTCATGGTTTTGGCAGTTGTATTGAATATAAACAAATTTTAAAGGTTTATGATTACAAAAGCACTCTTTTTCAAGAGTGCTTTTCTTTTTGCAGACAGTATTTAAGTAGTGAGGAATAGAATGGCAAAGAAAAGTTTTGAAGAAAGAAAAAAGATCATATACGATCTTGTGCGCGACGCACTTTATGTGCCTATGAAGGAAAAAGAACTGGCGATTTTTTTGCAGGTAGAGCCTGAGGACAGACCGCAGCTGAAGCAGGCGCTGGAAGAACTCTTAAAAGAGCATGCGATCGAGATTACCAAGCGCGGGAAATATAAAGCACCGGAAAATCCGATTCTGGAAGGACGTTTTATAGCCAATGAAAAGGGATTTGGTTTCATTGAGGTAGAAGGACAGGAAGAAGATTATTATGTTCCGGAGGAATATGTGCATACAGCCTTTCATCATGACAAAGTCAGCTTCAGGCTACTGCCGCCTTCAAGGGGCAGAAGGCAGGAGGCGGAAATCGTTTCTGTACTGGAACATGAGATCACACAGGTAGTAGGTACCTTTGAAAAGAGTAAAAGCTATGGATTCGTGATTCCTGATGATACGAAGATTCCGACAGATATTTTCATCCCGGCAGGTGCGATCGGAGGCGCAGTAGATGGGCATAAGGTAGTCTGTGAGATTAGTGATTACGGCGGGGAACGCAGAAATCCGGAAGGGAGGATTGTGGAAATACTCGGGCATCGTGATGATCCGGGTGTAGATATCCTTTCGATCATAAAGGCGTTCGGTATTCCGACTGAGTTTGAAAAGCGTGTGCTGGATCAGGCGCAGAGAGTGTCTAATCCGGTTTCGGAAGCAGACTGCGCAGGCAGACTGGATCTGAGAAACGTACAGATGGTCACGATCGACGGAGAAGATGCAAAGGATCTGGATGATGCAGTATCGCTGACGATGGAAAAAGGAATGTATCGGCTTGGCGTGCATATTGCGGACGTGACTAATTATGTGCAGGAAAATTCGGCACTGGACTGGGAAGCAAAGGAAAGAGGGACAAGTGTATATCTTGTTGACAGAGTGATCCCGATGCTGCCTCATACGTTGTCTAATGGCATCTGTTCCTTAAATGCAGGAGAGGACAGGCTGGCACTGAGCTGTCTTATGACAATTGATGAGACCGGAACCGTAGTAGACTATAAGATCGCGGAAACAGTCATCTGTGTGGATAAGAGATTGAGCTATACAGGTGTCAGGAAGATACTGGAAGATCACGATGTGCAGGAGATCGAAGCCTGTGAGGCACTTGTGCCAATGCTTGAGCAGATGCAGAAGCTGTCGGAGATCGTCCGCAGGAAAAGAAGAAACCGCGGTGCAGTGGATTTTGATTTTCAGGAATGTGAGATTAAACTGGATGAAAGCGGGCATCCTGTAGATATCCTGCCACATGAACGAAATGTGGCAACTAAGCTGATCGAGGATTTTATGCTGCTGGCAAATGAAACGGTGGCACAGCACTTTTTCTGGCTGGAAGTGCCTTTTGTTTACCGGACACATGATAAGCCGGATCCGGAGAAAATACAGAAGCTGACGACATTTTTGAATAACTTCGGTTATTCGCTGAAAGGTACAAGGGATGAGATTCATCCGAAAGAGCTGCAGAAACTGCTGACAAGGATTGAAGGAACTAAGGAAGAGGATATGCTGAGCAGGCTGATCCTGCGCAGTATGAAGCGTGCGCAGTACCAAGATGTCTGTACAGGACATTTCGGACTGGCATGTAAATATTATTGCCACTTTACCTCACCGATCCGCCGGTATCCGGATCTGCAGATCCATCGTATCATCAAAGAATACCTCCGGGGCAGGCTGAAGGAAGAGAGAATCCTGCATTATAAGGATATTTTGCCGCAGGTATGCAAGCATGCTTCGGAAATGGAAAGAAGGGCAGATGAAGCGGAGCGGGAGACCGATAAGCTCAAGAAAGCTGAATATATGACAGCACATATGGACGAGGAATATGACGGTGTTATTTCCGGCATTATGGCATATGGTATTTATGTGGAACTGGAAAATACGGTAGAAGGGCTCATCAGGGCAGCGGATATACCGGGCGATTATTATGTGTATGATGAAGCTGCCTGCGAAATGGTAGGCAGACATACGGGCAACTCCTATCGTCTGGGAGATCGGATCCATGTTTATGTCAAAGATGTAGATCTACAGAAAAAGACGATTGATTTTGGGCTTCACAAAGAATAAAAAATGAGCTATACTTTAGAAACGGACAGAGAGGAAGTGGGAGCATGTCAAAGGAGGCAATGAAATTAGTTGCCAATAATAAAAAAGCATATCATGATTTTTTTATCGACGAGAAGTATGAAGCAGGCATTGCTCTTCACGGAACAGAGGTAAAGTCGCTTCGCATGGGCAAGTGCAGTATTAAAGAGGCATTTGTCAGGATTGAAAATGGCGAGGCGTTTATTTACGGTATGAATGTCAGTCCGTATGAAAAGGGCAATATTTTTAACAAGGATCCGCTCCGTGTGAAAAAGCTGCTGCTTCATAAAGCCGAGATCGGAAAGCTGGCAGGTAAAATGGCAGAAAAAGGCTATACACTTGTACCGCTTCAGGTCTACTTTAAAAATGGCAGAGTCAAGGTAGAAGTTGGCGTTGCCAGAGGTAAGAAGCTCTATGATAAGAGACAGGATATTGCTAAGAAGGATCTGCGCCGCGAAACAGAGCGGCAGTTCAAGATCAAAAACCTCTAAGGGGACGTAATGGTTTCGACAGGGGTCTTGCAGCTGGAGAAGCTATCCGAAGGCGATGGCGTCAAATCGCAAAACTAAAATTAAACGCTGAAGATAATTTAGCATTCGCTGCCTAATGGCAGCTGTCTGACTTAATGCACCTACACATTAAGACCCAGGCATCGACTATGTAGGAAACGACATATACTAAGCTTTGCGTATATGGGCGTATCATGAAGCTACCGAAATCTGCCAGGTGTCAGTTCCCGGCAGATGGAGGGAATCCCAAATAACTGACTATGATAGTAGAAGGACAGGGAATAGGCTTTTGGACACGGGTTCGACTCCCGTCGTCTCCACTGAAACGACATCGTATATTACTAAAGTGATATACGGTGTCATTATTTTTGTGCTATAATAACCGTAAACAGATGCAAAAGGAAGAAAATAAATGGAAACCTTTATTGTAGATAATATTGTATTTTATGACCGGAACCTTGCAATGCAGGCAGAAAAAGAATGGAAGAAAGTCAAGCTGTTGCAGGAAAAATTGGATGAGAAGAATATGGCAAATGTTGCCGTGATGTACCAAAAGGCGGTAGAAGGCAACTTTTTTCAGACGCCTGTTGGCATGGCATATCTTCTGAAACTGCGCCAGCTGCTACGGGAAAATGGATATGAAGATCTGACAGCGGAAAAGCAGATAAACTGTCTGCTACAGAGTATACAGGAAAAGCAGGATGATCCGGTGGAAGAAAAACTGCAGAAAAGAGATGCGATCTGGAAAAGCAGGCTGGACATGCAGCAGGAAAAAGAAGCAGAGCTGCAGCAGCGTTGCAAGAAGCTGAAATGTATTGCCGCTATGCTCGCGGTTCTGGTGATCGTACTTTTTGCGATCAGCCTGACAGGGAAAAATCCAACGATCATCAATTACAGATCGAAGATTGTAAACCAGTATGCATCATGGGAGCAGGAGCTGAAAGAAAGAGAAGCAGTGGTCAGAGAAAAGGAAGCGCAGCTTGGTATTACAGAATAAAGCATGTGGGGGTTCACATTTTTGCCATAAAGTTGTTGTAGGCTACCAATAAGAATATGGAAAAGAGGACGGGTTATGGAAAAAGTAAAGATTTTAGTTGTAGACGATGAAAGCAGAATGCGAAAACTTGTAAAAGATTTTTTGGTCAGAAGTAACTACGAAGTATTAGAGGCTGAGGATGGAGAAAAAGCACTGGATATTTTCTTTGCGGATAATTCCATTGCCTTGATCATTTTGGACGTCATGATGCCTAAAATGGATGGATGGCAGGTATGCAAAGAGATCAGGGCATATTCTAAAGTACCGATCATCATGCTGACGGCAAGAACAGACGAGCGGGATGAATTACAGGGCTTCCAGCTTGGTGTGGATGAATATATTGCAAAGCCGTTCAGCCCGAAAATTCTTGTTGCCCGTGTAGAGGCGGTCTTAAGACGTACAAAAGGAACTGCCAAGGATGATATTCTGACGGCGGGAGATATTGTGCTTGATAAATCTGCACATATAGTGACGATCGGTGGCAATCCGGTTGAGCTGAGTTATAAAGAATTTGAGCTTTTGGCATACTTTATGGAAAACAGAGGGATTGCCCTGTCCAGAGAGGTGATCTTAAATCATGTGTGGAATTATGATTATTTTGGTGATGCCCGTACGATCGATACACATGTGAAAAAGCTACGCAGTAAAATGGGCGAACAAGGTAATTATATAAAAACAATCTGGGGTATGGGCTATAAATTTGATGTAGATACGCAGCCATAACAGACAGGAAGTGAAAGTGTTTGTATGAAACATTCGATTAAGAATCAATTCGCAATGATCTTCATTGCTCTTATGACAGGGACAATTTTGTTATGCTGGTTTTTGAACAGTACTTTGCTGGAAAAATATTATACAAGTAATAAACAGAATGTGCTGCTTACAGCTTATCATAATATTAATGAGGCGACCAGCAAAGGAAATACTAACTCGGATACATTTAAAATTGAGGTGCAGAAGCTTTGCGGTATTTACAATATCAGCATTCTGATCGTGAATGCGGATTCCGATATCGTAACATCTTCTGTGCACGAAACAACGGCGCTGACACATGAACTGATGGGGCATATTTTTGGCGTTATGGATCAGAATGGTGGCAGACAGGATGAAATCCTGCAGCAGACGGATTCCTATACGATACAGAACAATCAGGATTATCAGACAGGAATTAATTATATCGAAATGTGGGGAGTTCTTGATAATGGCAATCCGTTCATTATCCGTTCGGCGCTGGAAGGTATTCATGACAGCGTTAAGATTTCCAATCGTTTTATGGTATATGTTGGGCTGCTGTCAATCGTGCTCAGCGGACTCACTATCTGGTGGGTCAGCAGAAAAATTACGGATCCGATCTTGCAGCTTGCTTCTATTTCCAAAAGGATGTCCGATCTGGATTTTAATGCAAAATATACCGGAAAAGACAAAAATGAGATTGGACTGTTGGGCAATAACATGAATCAGATGTCTGACCGGCTGGAAGAAACGATATCGGAGCTGAAGACCGCAAATAATGAATTGCAGAAGGATATCGCAAAAAAAGAGCAGATTGATGAAATGCGAAAGGAGTTTTTGTCCAATGTTTCCCATGAACTTAAGACACCGATTGCGTTGATCCTTGGATATGCTGAGGGGTTGAAGGAGGATATTAATGAAGATCCGGAAAGCCGTGATTTTTATTGTGATGTTATCATGGATGAAGCGGAAAAGATGAATATGATGGTGAAGAAGCTTCTGACTCTTAATCAGCTTGAATTTGGAAACGATGTGGTAACGATGGAGCGATTTGATATTGTAGAACTGATACGGAATTATCTCCAGTCTGCATCGATTCTGATCCAACAGAGTGAGGCACAGATTACCTTCGTTCAGGAAGAACAGGTCTTTGTCTGGGGTGATGAATTTAAAATAGAAGAAGTATTTATGAATTACTTTACAAATGCCCTGAATCATCTGGATGAAAGAAAGCAGATACGGATCGCGCTTGCGAATGAAAACGGGATTGTAAGAGTATCTGTGTTTAATACAGGAATTCCGATTCCGGAGGATTCCCTGCCGCATATTTGGGAAAAATTCTATAAGGTGGATAAAGCGAGAACAAGAGCATATGGCGGAAGTGGCGTGGGATTGTCGATTGTAAAGGCAATCATGGAGTCATTGCATCAAAGATATGGTGTCTGCAACCATAAAGACGGTGTAGAATTTTGGTTTGAACTCGATTGTAAGACGATTGACTGATATAGCGGTAATATGGTAGTA